>Ga0209728_1000130_pt1 | contig 68416 bp, 96 predicted proteins | sample RifGroD1_FD_183997 | JGI IMG/M metagenome (GOLD analysis project Ga0209728, IMG submission 183997) | Groundwater microbial communities from Rifle, Colorado, USA - Groundwater D1 (SPAdes) (version 2) | ecosystem: Environmental > Aquatic > Deep subsurface > Groundwater | place: Rifle, Colorado... | reverse complement strand
CAGTCTACTAAAGGCCGAGCTAAAGAAGCATACAAAGCTCTCGGTGAACAAGCTAAGGCACTTCAGCGAATGGGAAGTTTTACCGATGCTGAAAAAGGGCGTTTAGTTGCGTTACAGAATGGAACCATGACAGCACCTATAAAAAATACTGTAACTCAGAATGTATTTGAGAAAACCAAGCAAGCCAAAAAAAGACTTACCGAGTTCGATGAAGATGAACAAGAACTTGACGATGAACAAGAACCAATCAGATCTAACATTCAAGTAATTTATGTAGCCGAAAACTACAAAACCTTTCTCGATAAGATTCCTAACAACTCTGTGGGAATGGTAGAACTTGATCCTCCATATGCAATTGATTTCAACGACAATTATGGTAAAACGAATAAGATCGAATGCAAGGCTCAAGATTGGGATGAAAAAGAGCTTTATGACTTCTACTTTAATTATCTCCCATTAGTCTATGAGAAGATGCTTGATTGTAGTTGGGCTTTAGTTTGGACAGGCAAAGAACATTTTATACAAATCAACAACATTGCTAGAGAAATAGGCTTTGGTACTCAGTCTCCAGGTTCATGGAACAAAGTTGGAGGAAGTACTAATAAACCTAAAACAAACATGGTGAGCAACTGGGAAATGTTCCTTTTGCTGCGTAAGGGAAATGCACAATTCAATACGCCTAGCTTGTCGTCTTCAATTAACATAAGTACAGTCAGTTCTAGTCAACGAATCCATCAGTGGGAAAAGCCTATAGAGCTTTATGATCATTTCTTAAAAGCCTTAGGAAAGCCTGGAACTATCTTTATGAGTTTATTTGCTGGTTCTGGGAATTGCTTGATTAGTGCAGCCAAAGAAAAAATGATGCCAGTTGGTTGTGATAAGAGCCAGAAGTATATTCCAGAATTTTACCAGAGGCTTGAAAACTATCTGGGAATAACTGCTGAAGTGGAGGGACTTTAATATGAGAAAAGATAATAGATATGTTGTAGAATTACCCAGTGGATTAATTAAAAATCCACAACTGCATATTGCTGGAGATGGCTTTGATGTGAATGATGTTGTATGGTTAGACAGTGATACTGTAAGACCAGTATATGATAATGCAAAAGAAATATATGGAGTTATTGCTGCAAAAGGTATAAAAGGAAAATCTGTTTTAGTTGCTGCAAAATAAAATTAGGTTATGTATTTATTATGACAAAATATAAAGTAGGTCAACTATCAGAACAGAAGGCACCTATAAAAGGAGTTTAATATGGATTTTATAAAATGTACTCCAGAAATGGATTTTACTGTAAGTTCTTATAATTATGCAAAGGCAAAAATTAAAGAAATTTTAGGAGATAATATAAAATTTAGATTGTTAATATCTGAAAGTTATTCATTTAGTGAATGCTTAGAAATTATTTTTACTTCTGAAATCAAATTAGAAACTCCATTGGAGAGGTCAAAAATTTTACCTAGCTATTCTTGGATATTAGCAGATGAAAATTTTAATATAATTTTTTATTCTCCTGGAGCTTAATTTTCATATTAATCAAGGTATTCTAAAATGACAAAATATTCTGTAGGCCAGTTAAATTCTGAAAAAGCTCCCATCATGCCTGGTTCTAACTGTTGCCTACATAAAAACATCGTGCCACTCGAAATAGGTTTTGCCTCTAAGAGCTGGCCGAACGGCTATAAGAATGAGCCAAATTATAACTTTGCGGTTAGTATGATAAGTGCAAATGTTATACGAGTTCGTTCTTACCTGTGCTTGGATTGTAAGCAAGAGATTAAAGCTCCGAACCCAGGAGCATTAACTAAGGATAGGATATAAAAATGAAATTAAGAATTTTAAGAAGATATTCTAAACAATTAGATTGTCATCCTATGGATGTTAGGTATGGTGGACCGAATCCAATGAAAATAGTAAATTATGATACATTACAATATTTTAATGAAGCAACTTCTGAATGGATAGATGTTCCTATAATAGAAGAAAAAGAATTAAATTAAAAGGAACTAGCAATGATCATTCCTAGCATATCAACTACAGCAACTCCGCAGAAAGAAGGTTCTTTCGATGCATTGGCTGTAGAGTGCGCGCCAACTGATAATATTCTCACGGCTGAAATCGCTATGGTCGGCGAAGCTCCAGGCGAAATTGAAGTCCTGAAGAACGAACCATTCGTAGGGCCGACAGGCTCTCAGCTCAATCGTATCTGTGCAGCAGTCAGACTAGCAAGATACAAAATCTATCTAACCAATGCTTGCAAAGCTAAGTTTCCCAAAAATAATACCGCTGTATTATGGACTGACAAAGGCTATCGTCATCCAGACTGGAGCAAATTGCAAGCAGCACTAATTGATGAGCTTGCCCAATTCCCGGGCAAAGTCATAATGTTACTTGGTGCAACTCCAATGCGACTCTTACTGGATGAGCCTAAGTTCGATTCAATCACAAAATATCGTGGTTCTTTCTACCATGCAGAAGACTTCCCTCATTTGAAAGATAAACTTGCTGGCAAAATAATCGGTTTGTCTTATCATCCATCTTTCACTCTCCCATACGGACAGCCTATCCACTTCTACACGATGATTGCAGACTTCACGAAGGCTCTGCGAATTATTGAAGATCCAGAATTGCTTGTCGATAATGTGGAAATAAAAATCAAGCCTAGCTTTGAAGAAATCATGCAGTTTTACGCCTTGATTAAGACAAAGCAATATGTAGCTTTCGACATTGAAGCTACCCCAGAATTTATTACCTGCTACTCATTGGCAGTATATCACGATAATAAGATTCTCTCTATGTCTGTTCCTCTAATGAACAACCAGGGCAACTATTGGGCAACAGCAGAAGAGATAAAAATCTGGACTGGCCTAGCTGAAATACTTAATAATGAAGCCATAGGTAAGATTTGTCAAAATGGAATGTTTGATATCATGTTTACTTTCCGTACCATGATGATTAAAACAGATAACTTTTATTTTGATACAATGCTTGCACAGCATATATGTTATACAGAACTCCCGAAAGGTCTTGATTATCTAACTTCAACATACACATATTATCCCTACTACAAAGATGAAGGAAAGCAATCTCATCTTAAGACTATTAAGAACTGGCCACAATACTGGACTTATAATGCCAAAGACTCAGCATACTTATTGCCAATAACTGAGAAGCTCCTTGAAGAGTTGGGTGAATTCGATTCTATGGATGCTATGGATTATACAATGAATCTCCATAAGCCGTTAATGGAAATGGAATTCAATGGCATCCTGACTGATACAGACGGTATTGAAAAGATCAAATCTGAGTATGAAATCAAACTGATCGAGCTTCAAGCAGAGTTGAATAAACTTGCAGGCAAAGAAATTAATCCAGGTTCAGCAAAACAAATGGTTGCATACTTCTACGGAACTTGTATGATCAAGCCATATGTAAATCGCAAAACTGGCTCAGTCACATGCGATACTGTAGCCTTACACAGAATTGCAAAGAAAGATGTTAAAGGATCTGAAGAAGCTAGAATCATCATAAAGATTAGAAAGTACCAAAAGATGGTATCAACTTACTTTAATATTCAAGTCGATGATGATAAGAAACTACGTTGTAATCACAAAATATCTGGAACAGTATCCGGAAGAATAGCTACAGAAAAAACATACTTTGGAACCGGGTCAAACTTGCAGAACCAGCCGTATGTTTTCAAATATTATCTCATTACAGAAGATGGTTGGATTCTTTGTGAGGTTGATCTTGCAAAAGCAGAGGCTCATGTAGTTGCATACCTTACTCAAGATGCCAACATGATCCAGTCGTTTGAATCAGGAATAGATGTGCATAGTTTTAATGCAAGCAAGATATTTAACGTTCCAATAGAAGACGTTATACATGAAGCTAAAACTAAAAAGGCTGATCAGAAAGCTACCATGCGTTACATGGGTAAGAAAGTCGTCCATGCCAGCAACTACGCAATGGGTCCACAGACATTCTCTGATAATCTAGCGGCTGAGGAAATTTTCAAGTCTCAGTCAGAATGCAAAAGGTTACTTGATAGTTATTCTGACCGCTTTCCTGGACTGAAACGCTGGCATAGATCAATCGAAGAAGAGGTTCAAAAGAATCGAGTTCTATACAACTTATTTGGTCGGCCTCGCAGGTTCTTAGGTGAAATGAATGCAGCATTATTCAGAAATGCTTATAGCTACAAGCCTCAGTCAACTGTTGCAGAATTACTCAATCGAGGAATGGTTAAAGCAGTAAATGATCCTCGGCTTGGCAAAGATGGTTTTGATATTCGTTGCATGACAACTGTTCATGATTCGTTTGTATTTAGATTTCATAAAAGCCAGATTTCAAACTTGCCTCAGATCCTTCTTATCATTAAAGATCATCTGACTCATACATTTACTTACAAAGGAAAAAGTTTTACCATCGGCTTGGATGCCAAGATTGGCACGCAATGGGCTGGTAACACGGCTGAAATCAGTAAGTTCACTCAGGAAGAATGTGATAAAGCAATTGAGAAGATAGGATTTTAATATGGCAAATAATAAATTTATTTATAAAACATATGGAAATAGTTATAACAGAGCTCTATTAACTGAAAAGTTTTTAAAAAGTCAAATTGATTTAATATTTAAAGAAATATCAAACTATCCAGATGATGTAAGATGTAAAAAATGTTTAATTGTTTTTTATTGGAATGGTTGCCCTCACTGTGGAAATACTTTTTTAAAGAGAGAAGTTTTGAAGCAAACTTTTTAATTTATAAAAGTATAAATTTATAGAGATAATAAAATGGGAAAGCCCATTAAATAGTACGTAGCTATTCAAGGAACCTTTTCATGTCGAGGCAATTAGATAATTGGTTAGCTCATTATATGAAGTATACACAGCGAACAGAGCCACCAGAACTATACCATCTTTGGAGCGGACTAACAGCTATTAGCTCCGCCTTGCGAAGAAAGTGTTATTGCAACTGGGGAGCACTTCGTGGTTATGTTTATCCTAACTTATTCGTATCTCTTGTCGGTCCACCTGGGGGACGGAAAGGCACAGCCATGAAAATTGCAAAGAGCTTTGTACAAAAATTAGATGTTAATATTGGAGCAGATTCGCTAGGATCAACCCAAGCGTTGTATAAAGAACTCATGGACAGCGAAGATACTTATGTTGATCATGCTGGATTTACTCGCAAGCATAAGAGTGTATCAATATGGTCAGAAGAATTTCAAGTCTTTCTGAACGACAGAGACCAGATGCTCCTAGCATCCCTGACTGACCTATTCGATTGTGCAGATACTTGGAAGTATAAAACCCTAGCCAGGAAGACTGAAGACATATCCAATTGCTGGCTAACGCTTTTTGGCTGCATAACTCCTAGTCTATTGCAATCTAAGCTGAGTCAAGACGCAGTTGGTGGTGGCCTAATCTCCCGGATTATTTTCGTAGTTGGCCAGGGTCCCAAGCAAAGAAGAGCCTTACAGTTTTTAACTGAAGAGGAGGAAGATACACAAAAAAGGTTAGAAAATGACCTCCAGGAAATTGCAAACTTATCTGGACAGTTCACTCTAAGTAAGGATTTTCTCAAGACTTATGTTCGTTGGTATGAGCAAGACTATGACGAGTCAGGTGTGCCAAGTGAGCGATTTTTAGGCTATAATCATAGGCGCCCGCTTCATTTGAATAAGGTCTGCATGCTTGTCTGTGCCGCCGAGTCTGATGAAATGATCATCACGGCTGAACATTTCGAGCAAGCCTTAGCTATAATGCAAGCAACAGAACTTGAGATGCCAAACGCGTTCTATGGACTTGGCTTATCCAGTCAAGCTAACATCTATGCTAAAATCCTGTCCTTCATTGATGCTCACGAATCTTTTGAGTGGACAGAACTAGTTAGGAACTTTCACCTGGATGTAGACAACATCCCTCAGCTACGTGGCTATGTTGAAATGGCTGAACAATCAGGGATACTCAAAGCCGAGAATTCCGCTACAACTTGCAGATATACCACAGTTCGTAAGCAACACAAAGTTAGGGATCCAACATATCTTGACAGAACAATCTTTAGGTTGATGGATAGGAATGTTATTAAAAATCAAATGGAGAAAAACTAAAATGGAGAAAAACTAAAATGAACTTTGAAATTCCAGATGAAGTTATAGAAAATCATATAAAGTCTTATATAAAAAATAGTCTTACTGGATCAAGTTATAGTTATTCTTTAAGTAAAATAATTGAAGAGTGTGTTAAAGAAACCATTATTAGAGAGTTTCAAAATTCATCCTTTTCAAAAGTTATAGAAGATAAATGTCAGGAAATAGCTTTAAAAGAAATAGAATTAGCTGCTAAAAAGAAAGTTCCTGGATGGATTAATAATCAAATGAAAGAAATGCTAAAGTATGCTAGGGCAAGATTTTGGGAAGATAAAAATAATTAATAAATGGAGAAACTAAATGACACCAGCTACAAAAGTACTATTCTTTGACACTGAAACTTCTGACTTTATTAAAAAAGCTCTGCCTGCTAACGATCCCGAGCAGGCCTGGACAGTACAGATTGGTGCAATTCTTGCCAGTCAAGAAGAAGAATTTGATCAAATGAATGTCATCATCAAAAGTAATGGCAGATCAATGAATTATTATGCTCAAGAAGTGCATGGCATCACCATTGAGCGAGCCGACCAAGAAGGTATAGATGAACTAATTGCGGCTGAACAATTTGGCTTAATGCTTCGGCAGGCAGACCTGGTAGTCTGTCATAACTTTGCTTTTGATTGGAACTATGTTTACCAGATGATGGAACGCAACCTGGAAGAACTATCTGACCTGGCGAGAAGTGCATTCTATCTTGATCTTCCAAACCATTGTACCATGAAGGATAAGAATGTGGTAAAAATGTGTGGCCTGAAAAACAAGGCTGGACGTGCAAAATGGCCCAAGCTAACCGAGCTGCATGAGCACTTATTTGGTGAATGCTTTGATGGAGCTCATGACGCCTATGCGGATATCAGCGCAACTAAAAGGTGCTTTTTTGAGTTGGTAAATAGAGGAATTGTTATTCCGAATCTTCAGCAAATATAGTTTAAATGGAGAAAAAAAATGAAGAAAAAACTGAATTTTTACTTTAAAGGATGAAACTAAATGCATAATGAAGATAATCTATATGGCATTTTAATTGTCCACATGACTAACTGTTTTGAAGCTGAGCGTCAAAAAGGAAATAATATAGTTTTTGTTGATCATTGGTCAACAGATGAAAATCTTTGGTATATAATTTTAAATTCAACTGAAGAAGATAGGCAGCATACATTAAGCATACTTGAAGATAGAAAGTTAGCAAAAATAAAAAATCTTTAATTTAAATGGAGGAATTGTTATTCCGAACCTGAATTCAAATGAATAAAATATCTAAACAAAACTTAAAAATTATATACTTGGAGATATCATATGTCTATATGCTCATGGGAAAAACAATATAAAACTGCACAAGAACGTCAAGTTACAATGGAAAAACTTTTAATTGATATAACAAATATAAAATTAGAAAATGGATTAGCAATTTGTATTCCTCAAGTTGGAGAAATTGCAAATATCTATAATCAGGCAGAACATGAATTACGTGCAGCAAGATTGCAAGCTGCTGATGAACTTGAAAGGCTTTATAAGATTGAAAAAGGCTTAAAAGATCTTGTAGCAAAAATAGAAAAACATAATAATGGAGCTTAACTATGCAAATTGATCCTTGTCCAGCAGAAGAAGATTACGATCCTGGTTTTTCATTACGTGCAATTGAATGGGTAAAGTTTAGTAAAAAAGTATTTCATCACATTGAACAATATACTGTTCCACAGTATGGAGATAAAGGATCAGATCAATGTTCAGAGTTTAGCGAATCTGATTTTATCACCCAGATGAAAAAGTATCTAAATCGATATGGAAAGAACTCTCGTGAAGGTCAACAGAGACTTGACCTGCTAAAGATTGCACACTATGCAGGGATGCTTTATACAAAGATAGCTGAGAAAGAACAAGAAATTAATAAGATACTTACGCATGAAAACTAGTGCAAATTTATGAAAAAACTAACTGAACTAGACTTACAAAACGCTTTAGATGAATGCGAGTTATTACAGTTCAAATCTCATGGAGATTGGCTGGCTGGCATGGTTAAACGATTAAATATTGCACTTGGACTTACAACAGATAAAAAACTTGTTAAAGCTTTTCCAGTTCCAGTAAAACAAACAGTGATTAAGATTAGCAATTCTACTGAGCCAGAAGTTACATGCATTAGCTGAAGTGATTAACTACACCTGGAGGGTGTATTAAAAATGATTTTATACAAAGCTATAGTATTACAAAAACTTCAAGCCTTCTTACTTTCTCGAGAGGCAGAACCAACTAGAGATGCAGCTAACGTAATAATTCCTAATGGAGTTACAGCAGCAGCAACCATACAGGCAATTAAAGATTGTATTAAAATAGTGGAGGATACAAGTAATGAAAACACATCTGAAAACACTTGATAGAGCTGGTATTTATGCACCACTACTTCGAGAATTTCTTCATAAAGACTTAACAGAAGCTAGTATAATTTCAATTACTGAAAAGATTAAAGATCTCAATTATCAGATACAAGTTTTAGCTGAGATAAAAGCCCAATTAATGAATAGCTCAAAAGACTTTATGATTGATCCCAGAGAAGATTTGCATAATGATTTGATAGCAGCATTAAATCATGAGGATGGAGAATGAGAATATGAAAATAATCAAACCAAGAGTTCAATATTTTGGAGCAGTACCAACTGAATATAATGCAGCACTTAAATTCATCGAGATGGCAGGCAGAACTTGTTACAAGTCAGAAGATAAGATTACTGAAGATAGTGCAGAAGGATTTGTCAAGAAGCTGATCAAGGCTGGACATCTGGCTATGGTTGAACACTCAAACTTTGTAGTGCGAACTAACAACAGTTTCACTCCTGCGTATATTGCATTAATGACAGAACAGTTAGGAAAATATATTAATGTAAAAGTATGGAAAGACTATATCTATGTAGGTGGCAGTTTAACAGCATGGGCGCAAGTTACTATGGAAATTAGATATGCTGCAGTGCTTGTTCCTTTTGTAAAAACATATGGAAAGCTGTTTGATCAAAGCATGGTAGCGATTCACTCATCTTGGGAAATCTGTCCTCACGACGAAATCCCCAAGCAACTCCACCGCTATTCAGCAAAATTCATCTGTGATCGTGGAGTCAGTCATGAGTTGGTAAGACACAGGCCATGTTCGTTTGCTCAGGAGAGCACGAGGTATGTAAATTATGGTGGTAAGGATATGGAGTTTATTGAGCCAACTGGGTTTGAGGATTGGGATTGGTTTGCTCAAAGCATGTTTTGTACATTATGTGAAAATGCAGAGGATACGTATAAACAGCTTCTCGAAGAAAATCTCAAGCCCCAACAAGCCCGAGCAGTTCTGCCCAATGCCCTGAAGACTGAGATCGTAGTCACAGCAGATGCAACTGAATGGTCACATATCAGAAAGCTACGTACAGCTAAAGCAGCTCATCCTGATATGCAGCGAGTAATGAATATGATGCCTTGGGAAAGTTTTCTATGAAAAGCGGGTGGCCTTTATATACTAGTATGCGTTTATTTGGGTAGGCTAACTCGTGTTTTTTGTAGTGTTTTCAAAGGGTTATCGGGATTTTAAAGGTTGAAATTTTTCGACCAAAGGCACCAAAAAAGGTTGAAATTTTTCCACCACTATGGTAAAATCCCTTATAGTGAAGTTCCGATAAACCTTTTCACCTCATTTATTATGGAAGAAAATCACTTAGCAAAAACAATCAGTTTCTATTCAAACGATAATTCCATCTACAAAGTAACTAGGCAATCCATAGCTAAGGAAAACTATGCTCCGTTTGGAATGATCGGACCATATAGAAGAAACAATTCAAGGAAAACATACATGGATATCTTTGACCTAATCTTGTCTGTGCCAAGAGCCACAGGACTTTTATTCAATGAGATCAAAGAAAACTCTGATCCAGAACTTGGGATTGCTGTGATGAGGCAATTTGAAAGTTATGACAAGTCTAAGATGGGCACAACTTATCAAAGGCTGGCAGCATTGCAAAAGGCAGGATTAATTAGAAAGATTATTCCATTTGAACTTCCTGTAGAAGAATTAAGCCAACTAAAGACTCCATTTATAACGCCTGAAAAGTTTTCCTATATGATAAATCCCCACCTGTTAAAGCCTTATAAATATTCGTTGGCTGTACAGATTTGGGACTTACTGCAGAGTTAAAACAAAGCCAGAACCTACGTTAATTTGTAAGTTCTGGCTCTTCATTTTTATTGCCCCATATCTGTAACTTCAAAATATCTTTTCAATATCATTTCCCGTTGCTGCTGCAACTGCCCAAGCCTTTCCCGAACATTTGTTGTCTGATCAATCTTTTTCAACTTATTAATTACTGCCTGGTTCCGGTTGAGAGCACTTTGAAAATTTTCATGCAACTTCATTTGCTTGAACCCATCCAGGTTTGAGTTCAAGAAAGTTCTCTTATCTTCAGAGTTTTCGAGCTGTCTCTTGAATAGCGTTACCTCCTTTCCAACCTTACTAAACTCTTGCTCGTTACCACTCTTCTTATAGTCAGCTCCTCTTCCCCAATGCCAATAATACAACTTACCCATCCCTGGTATAGATTCAATTATTCTAGCATGATTAAAGTTCATTGTATCACCAGCTATATAATTGTCATAAGTTTCTCCTACATCCTTAGTAGCAGAATTAAAAAATCTAAATGGAGGCATTAATTGACTAGCAATTCCACTGCCTATACCTTCTTGACTAACTTTAGTTCTAATATATCTAGAAGCGCCACCAAGAACTAAGAAATTCTCAATTACATTATCACTAAACTTTGTTTCTTTCCCCAGCATCCAATCTTTAATCTCATCCGCACCAGCATTGGCAAGTACTAATAAACTTGCCAGCTTAATCATATTAGTTATACCTTCAATAATTTGTGCTTTATTACTCTCATTATATCCGTTTTCTTGAGCATTCATATAACCATTCTTCATATTGTGCCAAGCTTCTCTACGGAAGACATCAAACTGTTGAATAGTATATGTCTTGAGCATATAAGCTACTCTACCGTTTCCACCATTTAAGTATGGTGTAGGCATTGAAGATAAAGCAACCGGATGAAAGTCCAACACTTTATGATACAGTAACATCTTTACATTATCACTCGGGTTGTTTGATAGCAAATCATTAATTACTGACTCTGAGGAAGGCCCAAAAATTGGCTTAAGCTGTGTCATTAATTTTGCCCTTCCTGCATCTGAACTAGCCATTTGTTTATAGCGATCATGAGCTACGTTAATTAATGTCTCTTTGCCGATTGAATCCATTTTTTCAAGACCAACTTTTCTAAAAACCCAACTGACTGCATTGCTTAAAGTAGTTCCATCTGCAAATTCTTGAGCTATTCGATCTAGGTATAGATCTTCTTTTGTAATTTCTGATCCACCAAATAGTTTCTTAGTAGTTTTAAATTGTCCACTTGTAGCTTTTGCAGCATTTTTAATATAGTTAGCCAGTCCTTTAGGTGTCCAGACTTGAGCTACATACATCGCCCAAGCATGATCACCAATCTGTGTTACAGCTGCTAATGGCGATCCCAATACATCAATGTAAGATGCATTCTTAAAGGCAGTAACTAAGCCAGTTGTTCCATGCTCGTTAAATCTAGCATGTAGAATCTCCTTAACCATATGTTCATGATCTTGATTTAATTCTCCTGATAAGATTTTTTCTGTTACATATGCTCCAATATTTTCAGTATAATCGCGATCTTGATATTTGTATTCATCTAAAATTTGTTCGATTTGAATTATTTCTCCAGACAAATCATCTATTGTCTTATTAGCTATAGCTGCTTCTGCTGGATTAATATCACGTGCATTTTTAGCAACCAATTCCAGTTCTCTAATTCTTGCTTCTTTACGTGACCTATCTGCCTTAAGGCCAGCTATTCTCGGAGGAACTTTTCCAAAGAATTTTCTAGCTTCTATTTTTTTAGTCATGCTATAGATATAGCTCATTAATGCTGCATTACTATCCATGTAAAACTGAGCTAAATCTTTATCAACAATATCATACTTTCTTGATTGAATGTTACCAGGGCCTCCAATACCAAAACCAGGATTAAGAATTTTATGACTAATCAAATCTGCTGCTCTTTCTGGATAGTTACGAATAAAATTTTCTTTATCCAATCCAATCTTTGCAGCTTCCTTATCTAAAAGATTACTAAATTCTGGTTGGTTAGATATATCTTTAGTGGCTTGTAAAAATCCAGCAACATCTTTAATTATTCGTGGCCAATATTCTTCTATATAGCCAACTTTATAACCTACATCTTCAGCATTTTTATGTATTTGATCTAAAACTTTTCTAACTTCTTGCCATTCATTAATCATATTATATTTAGTGGCTAGCTTTTCAATCTTAATTTTATCTGCTGATTGCGTAGCTTCATTCCAAATAAATTGATCTTCTTTACTCATTAACTTAATTTTTTCTAGCAATGGATGTGCTGCTTTAAGGGCATGAGTAATTTCTCTGGCTGTTTTAATGTCTATGTTTCTATACTCCATTGCAAGTTGCTTATCTACATTTAACAATCTTGTATAGGATGATCCTCCAAATTTATCTATAAACTGCTTAACTTCACTAGCCCTCATGTGAAGAGTCTTTCCGATTCTACGAACTATATTATTCTTATCTTTATATCGTTGTTGATATTCCTCATCGCTAATCTTCTGCACTGGGGTTTCACGAACCTCGAACATAGGCATACCTTCACGGAGTGCCTTAGATTTCATGCGGTTCGTGATTGGAATAGATAATGCATCAAAAAATATATTATCTCCTGCATGATAAGCACTTGTATCTACTTCGATTGATGTAGTTTCAACTCTTGCATTACCCCACTTGTTCTTATTGAACTCTGCATTAAAAGTATTCGGGAGTATTTTATCATAAAATTCTTGCATCCCATGAAGTCTTTTAGCCTTTTCTTCTTCAGTGCCTTGAGCGTAACGATCAAACTGTTGCTGCCCAGTAGTCCATGCAATCTTATCAAAACCATTCTCAGCAGCATACCTGACCATTCGCTTCATGGCAAGTAGTGACCATTGAGTGGAGTTCTTGAATGGCGCATTGGGAACACCCATTAGCATTTCATTATCTTGATACCATTTCTTTTCTTCTTCAGTAAGTTTTTCTCCGGATAATATTTTTGCATCTAGCTCTTTAAATCGTTTATCTAACAGTTCTTTATAACCTATTTCTCTTCCTGCCTGATGCCAATCACTTTGAATCTCTTCAATAAACAAAACCTTTTGTAATTCTCCTACCCCAAACGAAGAAGCAGATTTTTCACCAGCTGCAACAGCTCTACGATCTTCTTCACGTAAATCATTAAGAGTTTTAATAACTTCTCGTTCATTGAACCTGATATGAACTAAAGGATTTACAACACCAGGCCAATGAACTTCATGAGTATAAGTACTTTTATCTTGCCTTGCTGGTAAAGTTAATATTAATTCTTTATAATTCTTTCCTCCAGGAAGTTGATAATTTTCATGTTCTGTGGCAACTCCTGATGTTTTTGGTAAAGATTCTTCATTAATTAAACTATTATATTCATCTTGTTCATCAACAGATAAATTACCAGTTTCTCGTAACTTATTATCAAGCTCATCTAATCTTCGTTCTTTATCTACAGTCCAACCTTTAACAACTTCTTCAAGCTGAATATTATTCTCCTGAACAAACTTCAACAATTCTGCCTGGCTAACTTTTCCTTCCTGTTTATCAAGCCAATCATATAAACCAACCCAATCAAGTTCATCCTGCTTAATTCCTGGAAAGTTCTTAATCATTCCTTTCCATTGATCAGGTGTTGCTTGCTTCTGGTTAAATCCAGCAACTGCATTCTCAAGTGCTGAGTACCATTTGTTTGCTACTTCTTCAGCCTGAGGAACAGTAACTTGAACAGTTTGTCCATTAACTTGACGCTCATAAATCTTTCCACTTTCTACTTCACGAGCCAGGCCAGAAACAGTCTGCTTGCCAAAACTTAGCAATTGCTGAAAAAAGTCCATTACTCGTTGAATCACTTTACCGAAAGCAGTGTTTCTGTATTCAGCTCTGTTGACCATAATCTGAGCAAACATGTTCGCACGATTTTCAACCATCCTTTGCTTCGGGTCTTTGTGAGTACTCAGGGCAAAATCAAGCTTACCTGCTTTACGAAGTTTATTAAACTCCTTATTCAAAGCACTATTATCTGCTTCTGTAACCAATCCTAAGTTGTCAAGGACATGCTTGTTCTCATGCCAAAGAGTCTTATTGTCTGCAAAGTTCTGGTCTAGAAGAATTTCATTCCCTATTGTAATTCCAAGGATCTTTCCATCCTTTGACATCTGGCCAGTTTCAATTGCTAACTTAATGAGGTCTTGTCCAGCAGCCTGAATGCTATTGATTGTTAAGCCTTGACCATTTTTGAACTGAACAAATACTGAACCATTTTCATGCTGAGTGATTGTTTGATTTGGAAAAGCTTTCTTAATATCTTCAAGATTTACTTTGGTTAAGGCATCTTGATTTTCAGTTGCTTGAAACTGTGTAACACTACCTACTTGCCGTTCATTAGTGAACCCACTCGGCAAACCTCCTGGCAAGTTTCTAGGAATCTCAGGTTCAACTGCCTGTCTATTTGCTATCTGAACATCTCCGAGATCTTTAGCAATTTGTTGAAACCATACTTGTCGTTTATTTTGTTCAGTTAAAGACGGAACAACATTTTGTTTTGCTTCACTTTGAGCTGCTGTATCACTTTTGACATTACCTTCAATATTAGCAAGTTGTGTCTCAAAGAATTTCTTCCTCATAAATGCTTCTGTCCCAGGAGTCATTTCTTCCTGGCGAAGATTCAATTCCTTTTTAACGCCCTGCCAATAATTTTCAATAACCTTTCTTTCTTCAGGAGTAAAACTGTTGTTTATATAGGCCTTTACATAATTTACATAATCTTCAATCTGTCTTAGATTATGTTCTTCTTCAGGAGTTCTTGAAGATACCTGATCATTTAAAGCTGATTGCTCTTGAGACTTATTTGCAATTATTTGATTTGCATAATCAGCTATAGATTTTGGAACTATTTCACTTGCTATAATTTGTGCAGATTCAGCAGCATCTTTTTCAAGCCCAACCTTCTCTCCTACATTTACTGTTCCGAAAAGTTCTTCAAGATACTTCTGCCTATCTTCTCTAGTAGTGTATGGAGCAAAAGCCTTCTTAACTTCAGGCAGTTCTTTATCAAGTAACTCATTACGCCGTTTGTTTAATTGAATAAGTTTATCTTCAATTACTTTTCTTTCTTCTGCACTTGGTGAAGTTTTAGCATCTAATGAATACGGATCAAACTTTTTATTATATTGATCAGAGAGAGTTGTAATCTCATTATCAATATTTGTAATCCTTTCATTAAGTTGGCTTGCAGATTCATACCTGTGAGTAGCTAACTTATCTTCAATTTCTTTTACTTCCTTCTCTTCAGGAGAAAGTGCTTCATACTCTTTCTTAGCAAGTTCTTCTTTCTTCTGAATTCCAGAATTAATCCGATCCAGGAGGCTTTGATTATTTTTATTTTCCTCAAGAGTCTTTCTGATTAATTCAGCCGGATCAACATTTTCTTCTCTTGCTTTTGTTTCAAGTTTATCAAGATCATTAATGAGTTCTTGATTCGACTTAATATTTTCATTTAAAGTTTGAACACTCTTACCAAGTTCATCCTCTTTCAAATTGAGAATATTTGCTGCTCTTCTGTCAAGTTCTAATTCTTGCTCAGTCTTTTCAGCTGTCTTATTTACTCCTGGAAGTAAATTTGCCCCAGCTCCCATTACTCCGCCAAGAATAATAGCTTGTGCAGCTCCTTCAGGAACTCCATCCAGCAAAGGCTTATCAAGAGCTGCATTAGTAAATATTGTCTCCTGAACAGTTTGTGGTAATTCCTCAAATACACCCTCAGTTATACCACCACCAATAATAGATTTCACAACACCTTTAAATCCTTCCTTCTTAGCAGGATTTAATCCAGAAACTATCATTGTATCAATATCAGCAAAACCAAGTTTCTTAGCTAACGATCCACCGACTAGACCAAAAGCTGCTGTTCCTAATCCTGATGCTGCTGCAAGTGCAGATTGTTCAGCAGTCAAAAGATCATTAGGCGTAGCATTTCTTATTTGCTCTGCAGTTTGTCCAGCAGATATTGCACCCTCACCAACTGATCCAGCAGCAATAGTCGATCCTGTTTTGCCTAATGCAGTTACAGCCTTTGGTAATATTTTGCTACTAAGCGCAAGAGCACCACGCCCCAACACACCACCAGCAGCAACAGATGGCAATGTCTCAACAATACCATGAGCAATAGTACTTGGATTTTCCAACATTGCTTGTGCTGTATCAGCAAAGCCTTTTGCCGCATCAACCTTTTTATTTGCCTCTTGTTGTGCTGGAGAATATTCTTCAGAAAGATCTTTCTGCCATTCTTCTGGTTTTATCCCAATGGATTCAAGTCCACGACCAACTCTACCACCAGTTGGAATATCAGCAAGGCCTACAATTCCTTGGCCTGCCCCAATAACACCTTTAGCAAGAGATATACCAGTGTCTTTTAATGTAGAACCTAAAGTACGTTCAGGCACAGGATTATCGAAAGAATCAAACTGAGCATAAGGATCTTCTTCTGCATCATCAAACTGATCGTAAGGATTTATATCCATATTTAATATTCCTTATAACTATATTAATAATATAAATTATTTACCTTCTGCCCAAGATGGTAAATACTTATATCTTGCTTTAAACTTAGCGGCTGTTTGAGGATTATTTCGTAAGTAAGCAAGTGCAGGATGATTTTCTGGAAGTTCCCTTGGTTGCTCAAGTTGCTCTGGTGATCCATCAACATATCCAGTCTCGTCAGCATTTGGCATTAGAAGTCTTTGTCTTTTAGTATTTCCAGTAGGATCAATAGGATCAGATTCCTCAATTATCATAGGCTTTAATCTAGCTTCTTTAATCGGAGGATTCTGCAATACCTCTCCTTGAATAACACGTAACTTATTTTCTGCAATAACTCCTTGCTCATCAATACGATTTTTATCTTTATCTATAATAAATCGCTGTCTTTGTTCTTCAAGATTAGCTAAATTATTTTCTCTTGATTGCTGATTAGATAAATCTTGTATCATAAGATCCTTACGTGTTCTCCATCCCATAGGAGGTGCAGGAGTATTATCAATCTTAGTAACACCAAAATTCTGCCCTCGCGGAGTGTTCATATACTTTTCATATTGTGCCATCTGTCCAGTCGGAGCAACAGGATTTTTTAAGAATCTTTTCCTTGCTTCAGGAGATACACTAGAATCAAATGACACATCCATGTTTGACATTTGTCCTTGATTTGTTCCAGCCAGCCTGCTTAATGCTCTAGTAGGTTTTTCTCCTTCAAATGAAAGAGTATTTCCACCAATATCATAAGTGGTTGTATTTCCATTTTTTGCTACAGTCATTGCTCCTAACTCTGCATCTCTTTGTGCATTAGAAGTTTCATTAATCTTAGGACCTTCAATACTTACTGAAGGTAACATATTTCTTTCAACTATTCTAGTTCCTTGCCCAATTCTATCAGGACGAGAGTTAATATTTTTTAACGGATTACTTCCACCATAGAATGATTCATTCATTGGATCACCAGGAGTCATTGGTGCTTGCTTTTTTATATGTGCAGGAACATTATAAGCTTCACCTGTAAATGCTTCATCCGTAGTAGGAAGAAGAGCCAACTTTCTTTTTTTCTTCTCTTCTTCAGCTGCTGTTTGAAAATCATTAAGCATAATCATTCTCCTTGAGTATAAATTGTTTTCTTAATAATTTTATTTGTTTGCGTCCAGAGTGGTGAATCGTAATCTCCTTCACTTGGTGTTGAGATAGTTGCTGTCACGGTAGTCGTATTAACAGTAACATCATCGTGCCAAGTAAACTCATATCCTGGTGTTCCTTCACCTTCTCCAGGATCTTGATGTACAGGAATATTTGCTTGATCATCATAAATTGACAAAGTCGGATTAGTAAATACCAACCCCATTTGATTACCAATAAAGCCACCACTACCAGGAAGCTTAGCTGTAAGTGGAGACTTATCAGCAATTATTGATCCAGCAAAATAAATATCGGCACCTACAGTTCTAATTGCTCTAGGAATGACTCCTGTATTTCCAGCAACTTGTGATTGAGTAAGTTCAAGGGCCATGTGTTTTTTCCAAAGAACATCTCCTGCTTGTGGTGCTAATGGATTAACAGAATCAGACTTTTGGAACTTAATTATATATGCACCCCATCCATCAGTTCCATTGGGAAAACTAGGGAAAATAATATACACTCCATCGAAAGCAACATCTAACTGAGTAACACAAAGAAGCGCATCAGCATCATCATAGTATTGCACTTCTGCAAATCTTTGCCATTGCAATGCTCCAGCAGAAGATACTTTAGAAAAATGAAAATGCCACCAACCACTATCAGTAGCAATTTCAATCTTTGCCATTGAAACACAGTAAATATCTCCATTGCTGTCAATAGCACATCCTCTGATGCTCAGTCCGCTCATGCTGGTGCCAACACCATACCAACCGTAAAGTCCATTCGCTTGCAAGAACCTTCCTTCAAGAACTCGATGCCACTGAACAACTCCACTACTATTAAGTTTAGTTAATAGTCCCATCGGATGAATCGAGCTAGTCGTAGACTCTTGAATACTTCCACCTATAACAATGTCTCCTGTAGACTTAACAGCAACATCATATGGATTAACCATATTCTGTACAGTCGGATCACCAAACTCATCAAGCAAACAATCACCAAGTTGTAGAGTCCATCCTAGTGTACCATCGTATTGCAAAGAAGCAACATAAGCAGCATTATAAATTAAAGTATAACTTTCATCATAGGCATCATGCCTGCCAATTACTACTGCATTACCAGCAGCATCAGCATCAACGCCCCAACTGAACAAATCATCAATTCCAGTAGTGCCAAGAGAAAATCGTTTCTTCCACTTAATTGTTACACCGTCTGAAGCATATTTAATCAGACTCATATCGTAGCAATTATCATCTCGCAACTTATAAATATCTGCTGTGACATAAACACCACCATAATCAGTATCAAGTTCAGTCGGAACAGTCGGGTCAATTGCAACTCCAGTTCCTGACTCATTACGATTCACTCCACTTAACAATCCACCTTCCAATACTCGACGGCGTTGAAACAATCCATCATTATTATAATATTGTACGTATGCTTCATTTGATAATTCTGACGAAGCATCTGTAAAATCTCTTGTTCTAGTATAACCAACTACAATTACGTTACCAATTGGATCAACATCAATATCTGATAATCCACCTCCTGATATAAGAGTCTCTGTAGTATCTATAGAAACTGCTATGGCATACCAATACCATTCATAAAGCTCTTTGATTGTTACTGGTTTACTAAACTTCTTTTCAACTAAAGGTGTGACATGAACCCTTGCTTCATCAAATCCAAAGACAGATCGAGCCTCAATGGTCACACCCGGAGCTACAGGTACAAATCGCCTGCCTTGTTTAAGTCCAAGTCGAGCCATATCGTCTTTCAGCATACCGACTTGAACTCTCGCTTGCTTGGCAAAATTCTTACCAGTAAAAATATCTCCAGTATATGTTATCTTAATAGGAACTGTCATGCTGTCGGATCATGTGTATAATCGTGTGATTCAGAAATACTGGAATGGAAACTATGCTGTTCACTAATTGATTCACTCTTGTTATAATCTTCTGATCTGCTTTCATTTTCAGTTGCCCCAACTGATGCAGAAACATTAACTGCATTCAGAGCAGAAGCAACTGATTGAGCAGCGATCTGAGCTAAGTCATTACTGACTTTTTCCTTCAAAGAAGACTCACCTATATATGCACGAATTGCAGCATCAATCTGAGCAATCATAAGTCGTAATTCAAGATCAGCTTTTTCAATCTTCGCCTTATTATCTTCAACCAAAGCCATTTGACTTGCAGTCAGTGCTTTAGTTTCAGCTTCATAACCAGTTATCTCAGCTTCAAAGCCTTTAATAATTGCATCGTTAATACTAGCTTTGGCTTCAACACCAATCTTGAATACTTCAGATTGTGCCTTATACACATCAAGCAAGCCTTTGTTACTTTCTATGACTCCGCGCAGAACTTCAACCTGTGCTTGGATATATGCTTTCTTTGCTTCAAGAGTAGCAACATAACCTTTGACACTTTCTGAATATAATTGAATAACAATCTCTGCTGAAATCTTAGAATAATCAAGTGCTCGCTGTGATTCACCGTCTCTAGTAGCACGAATTAATTTTTCTAATTCTGTTGCCTGCTGAATGATGAACTGAGCATTTTTCTGAGCCAAGTCGGCTCGCTCGATCATTACCTTTTCAGTAACATCCGTTTCGTTTCTAGCAATTTCTGCTGACGCCTCAAGAAGTTTTCCTTCAAGAGCACCTTGCGGTTCATCCCACCCACGGACCGAGAAATAAGACTCGACCTCATTATACATCTTACTATTAGTAGTCAAGTTTCTTGCAATAGCGCGATCATAAATCGCTTGCTCTACTAACGAATCAAGCCCAGTTGAATCATCTGCCATCGTTGCAAGAATCTTCGCTAACAATGGTGTATAAACAGAAGTAACAAGTGCAGTCTCAGACCAAGTGACACTCGCCTCTGGGGCAACTGGAGCAGTACCTGGAGTCAACAATGTTGTGTCAATGGTTGGCATTGCTGCCATTGTCGGAGCTACTTCAGAAAACGTACCAAAATCAGTAATTAACGAGGCAAGCCCAGTAGGTAATGGACGTTCAGGAATAGTTACAGCAGTTGTAGAAAGAGTAATTGAAAGTGGATCAAGAACTGGTTCAGAATAAGTAGTAATCAATGAGTTAAGTGTTCCAAGATATCCACTCGCACCATCAAGTCCAACCAATCTCACCATCATGTCATCGGCCAATTGCATGGTCGAGGTCAGTTTTGTTTCAACTAAAGTACGCGTACCACCAATGATGATAGGCGGATCAGGAACATTAATATCAGCAAGGTTTGGAGTAACTGTTGCAACAGGCAGAACTACTCCTGCGGATGATACAAAATCTGCCATAACTATCTCCTATGAAATTCCACTTGATTTAATAATTGGTAATACTGCATTTGTATCTATAGAGAAATCACTCCCAAGAACATTTGATATCTTAGGAGTCCAATATCTTCCATACAAATTTCTTCCTATTGGTGTTCTGACAACCTGGTGTACATTCCTTGGAGGTGAAATCCTAAATGATTTAGTATTCGTCGTCTTACCTTCTGCTGTCAAATCAAGTTGTATCTTGCCATCAGTTTTTACTCCCATGTACCAGAAGCGAAGATGCTTGTTATTTTGTGATCCTAAATCAGTAGTTGGTAAGGTAAATGTAGAAGAAATCAAAGTAGTATTATCAGTGCTACCACTAGCAATCTGGAACAGTCCATCACTCTTTGCCCCGTACAATCCACCATTAAACTTAACCATTGAATTAAATCCATAATTCTGGTACTTACTAGATGCTGCTCCGCGCAAATTAGTTCTTATGCAAACTGAATCATCAATCGTATTGATAACTGTACTTCCGTTGAAAACTGTAGCACCTCTAGTTCCAGCCTGATAATTAAGTTTGTCCTTAGTAACTACAATCAACTGCCCCTGTGGTGTGCCAATACACAATCCATCATTGCACGACCAGGCTGCACATTCTCCTGTATCTGGTGAAAGCCCAAATTTCTCACCATCTATATAACCGATAGCTTCTGAATGTTCATGAGCAGGACATTCTAAACGTGGATGCCTGATGAGTTCTCTAACATTTGAGCCTTCAAGAAAGTAAGTTCGCTTACTATCTGATGCCCACACTCCACCATCAACTGGCTTGAACATTTTCACATTACTACCAAATCTCAATCTTGATCTAGCATTATCAAACAATCCATATCCTAATGGTTCTGAATAATTAACAATTGCTCCATTGACTACACACATACTTGAAGAGAACAAAGCAAGATGAGTACCAAGCGGAGGAGTTCCAAATGTCCTTGTGGTTGGTGGACCAACATAAGTTTGTGCTGCCCAAGCATATGATACCCCAGCCGTAATGCGACCACTTTCTACTCCGTTACTATAATAAGTTCCAAGACTTGTCTGACACCACCCCATCCTGAGATTCTTAGTCAACCCAGATCGGACACCAACAAGAACATTGTTTGTGCCAACTTTATAAATTGCTGCATCATTTACAGTTTCAAGAATAACGAAGCAATCTCCACCATCACAAAACAGCGAATGATAACTACCTGTTGCAATTCTGACTTGTCCTAACCTTCTGGATATCCGACCATTATCATCTATATCAACATCAAGAGCCTCTGCCAATTCGACGATGCCAGTTTCAAAATCAATCTTGAGTCTAGTTGGATCAGCTATATTATTCCAACCCGTAGTTCCAGAGAATAGTTTTATAGTCATTTCGTATTATCCTGAACTATATCAAATTTTGCCTTTTGAACAGTCCTTACATCCGTTCCACTAGTCAATTGAATGTCATAAAAATAATTTCCAATTGTTGCTGTATTTACTGTAGTCGGTTTAAAGACTACTATCCCAGTCGTAGGATCTGCATCAACAGTACCAGTCATATCAAACAATTTGGTAGTAGCATCTGGTGGATCTTTAATCGTCGTAACAGTCATCTTCAATGTTGCTCCATTAAGAGATACAGGAAGAGCTGTATCACTATCAGTAATAGTAAAAGTAAGGTCATATGAATCACCTCTATACATCCTGATATCGTTTTCATTTGCCATATTATTCTCCCTTTGTTGCGATGTATGTAGATTGACTGAGAGTTGCAACAACTTCACCAGCCGCTAGAGCTTCTATTTTAGGTGTATCATGAATAGCAGTAATTTCATTCTGACTGAAAATTGCCTCTAGCTCATTATCTTGCAATGTTCCCATAATTGTCTCACTGTTAAAAAGTGCTTCTATTGCCGGAACAAACAGAGTAGCTGTATATGAAGTTTCTCCATAAGTGACAGTCATCTCAGGAAAATAACATTCAACTCTGATAGCTGAATAACCATCAAGAACAGTAAACAACTCTATCCTTGCTGCGTTCATGATGGCAGTATTAGTCGGCACATCAGTGGCAAATGAAGTCTCAACTGTGAAGCCCCAACTAACCATTATTGTAGTCGAGTCATCATCTATCTCCATGCTTTCAGCAATTACTCCTGAGGCAGCATTATAAGCCGAAACAAGCTCTTCAATGGTTGCTGTATCTGCCAGAGAGACATAAAGTCCTCGCCATGCAATAAGCTCTTCACTGGGAATTAATGTATCAATCACTGAAGAATCAGCTGTCTTATGACTATTCTGTGTTGCCCTAATTATAGCCCATGCGTAACCTGTACCATAAACATATCGACTAGCTATTTGATCAGTAGCAATTATTAAACTATCTGTAACTGTTCCTCCATAAGATTGTGTTCCAACTTGTGCTTCAGCAATTGCAGCACTATCAGTTCTATCTGCTTCTTCGGTAATAGAAGAAATTCCATTATGTGCCTCAGTTACTTCTAAAGAATCAGTTCTATCCGCATCTTCAGCATGAAGGCTAGTACTAGTTAGAGTATCAGATGGAGTGAGTGATCCTGCCTCGGTGGCTGCTGGTGATGCAATCCAACCCTCAAGTTTTACCTTAAGAACTAGAGCCATCATATAAATATAATCCTGCGTTGCTCCATCTGCAGTAGTAGCAACAATGCTACTTGCACCCCAAGGAACTGCACCTACTGTTGTTCTGATCGACCATCCATAAGAACTATTATATGCTCCACCACTAATCAAGTTAGGCTGCCTACCTACATCGCACCTAACTTCACCATATGCCCCACCACCCATACCATATTCAATGCCAACTATCATATCTCCTTCATTATATGAAATATCAGAAAGAGTAAGTGAAGAAGCATTAGTTACACCTTCTGGAGATATGATACTGCGAAAAGGATCTCCTGAAATATCAACATTAGTGAACTGACAAATTTTAATAATATCAGCGTATTCTTCAACTCCACCAAAGTTCGGATTAGGAAAATTCCAAGCAATATTCCCTGATTCCGGATTTTTGAAATATGCTACCATCACATTATATCCGGCAGCATTAGTATTGGCAAGATGCACGAATGGTACACCACCCAAAGTCAGTGTGTAATTTCCTTCCTGAATCCATGCAGGATTATAGAAAAGAGTGTGATAAGCAAAAATCAGTAAATTAGTATTCGCATGAATAGTAACTGCCCGACCACCACTAGCTGTATTAGCATAATCATGAATCTGATATGATCGACTATCCGAGAACATTATCTCGGTCGGAATATCAACATATGGCCCATTAATCTGACGAACTGGCAAAGAATCAGCAGCATCTCTTTCAATGGTAACAGTTGATTCTATAGTATCACTACATACCGCTCCTTCACCTACTCCGCGATCAAATCCTTCGTTTGTGGCAAAGCTATCCTCTTCATCAGTTATCTGGGCTGTTTCAATTAGCTCAGCTCCAGAAGAAATAGCTTCTCCATCATGAACTGTGCTTATAATTGATGTATCTGCCAGGTCTACACTCTCAGCATTATTAGAACTCCCAGCTTCAGTTACTGCAAGAGTTTCTGTTATTGCTGAATGCACATACTGGTTTTGGTCCTGGCCGAGACTTGCGTCAGACACGCTGCCGATTGATTCAGCCTGCGCTGCTCGGTACATTTCTCCAACTGATCTTCGCAGAGCAAAAGCGAGGTATCCACCATAAACTAGGTCATCAAAATAGAAACGGTCGGCTGCATCAGATACGTAATCACCGACCATCATGGCAATTTCATTTAGGGCTGTGCCTCCTTGAAGCACCCTGAGTGTCTGCCCGTTTACCTCTATTGTGGGGGGAGTAGCTCCAGCCATTGTGGTAACTGCTCCCACAACCAAACCACCTTCCTCATCTACTATGACCAGGTTCCTGTCGGTAAGATCTCCTGTAGTGGTACACCCATCCCGATAATAAAGCCCATTAGCGGGTTGATATACCAGTGGACTTGTCTGATGAACATTCGCATAAAAAACGAAACTAAAATAATGCACACTCGATATCGGATAAAAACTCCACTCAAAAACCTGCTCTCCAAGTGGAGGTGCAGCTAAGGAGAAGCCGGCGACATCCCAAATGTACCTATTATTGTTGACGAGTGGATCAAGCTCCAGGCTTCTAGCGGCAAGAGCGAATGTCTGCCCCCCAAGGGCGAAGAAGTTGGGGCCTGTTTGAGGGCTCCCAAGGAAACCATCGAAAAAAGGAGGAGTAGAAGGAGGGTTTGCCTCGCGAGAGCCGTGAAACAGGATGCAGAAATCTGCGCCGTCTGGCACTGTAATAATCGTGCTTCCATACCTTCCTGTGTTTTCGGTATCACTATTGTCTTTGGAAGGAAGATTGACAACACTGACGACCGTGACCTTCTTGTATGGCAAGTATTCTTCAGTTGTCACCGCCGTTTCAGTCTGCGCGGCAGTCGTAGGGATTACCCCGACAGTTGTTTCGCTAGTGGCCGCAGTCTCGGTTCTGTCTGCCTCGATAGGAGCCCCACCACCGCCGCCAAGCACATCATTCACGACAGAGGTTTCCGTTTGAGAAACTCCAAACACCGTCTGAGAAGCCAGAGCGATGGTAATAAATGCTGCCGTAGTGGAATGAGCGGAAGTAACCGATGTTGTGCCAATATCCCCGGTTGCCGCTCGACTGGCGGTCGCCAAGGCAAGCCCGCCGCCAGCGCCGCTATTAACTGTCTCGTTAGTCCGCTCTGTTATCGAGGTAAGCCCGGTATTTGTCCAATCGCCTACCTCAGCCGTGGAGTTTCCGTCATAGTCCAGGCCGATACATAAAAGGATAAGACAGTTGCCGACAGTAGTTGTGACGCTCGGCAAGGTCCAACTTGTCGATGCCAGGGTATTGACGCTGCCTGCCGTAATATGAATTGGGGTTGTTGGATCGCACCCCCTAAAGCTGAATATCTGCGCGGTAGTGTGGTTGCCAGTATCTGCTACAGCGACATTGAACTGCGACCCTTCAACCAACTTCCAGAAAACGGCGAGACGGACACCTCCTGCTGAGGCTGCATCACCGGTATATTGAGGACTGTTCGCTACTTGGGTCCACCCCGATGGCGTGGCGATATCCTGATTGGCTGACTCCACCAAAAGGACAAGGATATCGTTAAGCCACGACGATGAAGGGGGTGGCACCGACAGATCTCCAGTACCAGAGGTAAACGCGCCCTTGTTGATGTATGTAGGAACAGCCCCCACATCGCCCCTTTAAGTCAGAGTGGCGGTGTAGCTGACGTTCAGCGTGTCACCGTTAGCCAAAACCTTGTCGCCGCCGGTGAACAGACCAGCAGAAAAAAGAGTGCCGGTAGTACCTGACTTGGTAGATACCGAGTTCAAAAAACAGCCCTTAATCGTCGTACCGTCGCCGTTGATCGAGTAGACACAGGCCGATGACAGCGCCTTGCTGCCTGCTGCTGCTGCACTCCATGCGGTTGTTACCCTGGCTGACTGTGAATATTCAACGTCCTCAACCCAGCCACCATGCGAAGCCATTGTATCGGTGACTGCCGCGCCAGTGGTGTAACTGGCAGAACCGATCAAGCCGATATACCATGCAGCGGTGTAAGTAGAGCCAGCCAGATACTTGTCGAGCATGTCGTTCTTGCCTGCCGTGGTGACAAGGTTGTCAAACGCCTCGGTCCATTTGACTTCCATTGGGATCGTAGCAAATTCAATCATCATTTTGCGGATAGACGATCCTTTCAAGAGGCGCCGAACCTTGTTCATCTGCTTGAATGAAAGGATTCTATCTCGAAGAAGAACGTACCGTACCCGGAATTCTTCAACCGGTCCAACACACTCAACGCCGTACCGACCGATAGCCTTTGACTGTTCTACGGTCTGAGTACCTCTACCAACGCTTGCGCCCTGGTTAGAGATACCGTGTGAAATTTCAGCTCTAATTTCTTCCATTATGCTACCTCTTCCAGTTCAGATTCAAGAAACCATCGACGATGAGTTTCTGACACTCCGTCGTTATTGACATCCGTGGTCCATTCGAGACAATGTTCAAGACATTTCTCCTTCTTATTATATTGCACATCAACGACAATGCCTGCAACGATTGGTTGTTTCAACCTTGCTCTTTTCCCTTCTTCTAATGCCATAGCATACCTCCAATTAAAATTTAATTATTTAAGCATAAATCCACGAGTATAAAATGGAAGTGTTAATTCAAATGTTCTTAATGCAGCAAGAAAATTATTTTTAAATTTAATAGTATTCGGTATTTCACCTTCTAGACCATCTTCAATATGTTCGTAAGCTTTCCAGGCAGCAAAATTCACCAACAAAGATACATGTAAATGTGATGGAACTCCATCAGGAACATCATCATCATCTTCCATATCAACAGGCATTCTATAGTAATGTAATGTTATTGTCTCAGCGCTTGCAGGAATACCTTGATAATATAACTTTCTTCCATGCTCAATAGCTTCAGAAATCCTACCAGTCTTATTTAGCAATGGGTACGTTTCTGCAAACTCAATAAATGAATGTGCGATATCAATTTCACTTCCAGTAGAAGACACTACTAATTGTAAGTCACGTTGAAAATCAGTTGGCATATCTACATAAGCAACTGTAGTTGAGGTTTCTACAGTATCTATAGTAAACAATTCAGGCAATGGTGGCGTAAGTATATTAGGTATTGGATTCTCAATGCCATCTAATAACGAAGGCATACCACCAGCAATTTCAGAAACTCCTTGATTAATAAAATCTCCCAAATAATCTTCAAAAGAATCATCATTAATAAGAAGCTCAACTTTCTCTTTTAATTCACTAAAAGTAGCCATAAAACTCCTTAAAGATCATCCGGTGTAATTGGAACAGTTATAAAATTTTCTTCAGGTTCTGGCCTATGTACAGGAACATTTTGCTTTTCACCTAATGGTTTCGGATCAGTATAATGTGGATGTTTTTCTTCCCAACAAGTATCAGCACAAACAAACAATTTATCCCAAGTCATCCGACATTCAGATGCATATCTTTGGAAGCCACATTGATCACAGATTACTAAATAATCACCAGGTTTATATGACATTACTTTACTCCTTTATGACAACCACAATCGAATTTCTTTTTCTCGTCGATTAATTAAGCCTTGAACTACTTTTCCATTATCATACTTCCATCGACGCAATTGAGTAGGAACATTATCATACTGCCCTTGATTAAGTAATCGAAGTAAAGTAGAATTTAAAAAGCCATCATCACCTACATTAAAAGTAAAACTAACTAAAGCATTAAATTGATTCTGTGTAAGTGTTATTTTAACACCACGATTTACTACTTTAACCACAGTTCGAATATCTTGTCTGCAAAGAATTAGTATTTGTTCAGCAGTTAATCCGTGCCTATATTCTATAATAGATTTACCAATTACAATCTTTCCTGATCTACGCTCAGAAAGTGTCAATAAATGTCCAATACCAATAGTTGGTTCACCACCTGAATCAAGATAAACTTGTTTATAGCTTCCCTCAACATGTTTCAAAAACTCATAAAATTTATCATCAACTTGCATGTTCATATTACTGCCTTCCTGGCAAACGCACACTCACCACCGCGTTTCATGAATACTTCTGCAAAATCATCAAGGTCCATCACCCAGTAGCCATTACGCAACAAGTTCCAATCCGGCCATGAGTTTGGACCACCAATAATGTTTTGATGCAAATTAATAAATGTTCCAGCCGTACAGTGGCCACCAACAACCTCACCACCTGGAGTACTTAGTCCGTCTACTTCACGAGGATACATCATACCCTCGGTCCATTCCAGCCCAAGAATTGCTGAACCATAATAATCAATGCCACGAATAACTTCATCAACAGTTCTTGCTCGACAATAGGACTCAATTAAGCCTTCTTGCTTAGCAGTCTGCATCACTGCTGCAAGTGATGTGCCATAACTAATTGGCTTCGATCCAGGTCGTTCAGAGCCTGGCCACTGATCATTATCTTGACACCTGAAATAAAACTCAAGCGCCCATTCATCTCCAAGAGTTCTTATTCCAGGCTCATGTTCAAGAAAGGCTGCAAATCCAAATCCACCACAAGCACTCCAATCACCTTGATTAAGCAAAGGATCTTTGAATTTCTTTACTCGATATTTGCTAATTAATTCTCGATATCGTAAATCAATACCTTCATCAATCGGTGAAACTGTGAGAAGATTTGGAGCAGTAGGATCAGGCTGAAAGATAAGGCCACAACGAGGATCTTGAGTTTCACTGCCATCTTTAAGTATCATGCTTGTACCTTACGAATTTCGTTAATGAGTAATGCTAAGTTACTTTCTTGAGCATCTCTTAGATCAGCGATTGATTTCTCCAGATTACCAAACCGCACTTTACTTGCAATATCTCGTTCAGTAGAAAGTTCATGGCAATTTTGCTGCATTCCCAAACAAGCTGGACGAGTAATAAACCTTGGTTCACCATCAGCTAATTTAAAGAGATTAAGAACATCTTTAATTGCAGCTCTGAGTTCAGCGATATCACTAGCATGTGCCCCCATTTCCGAATTAAGTTGTGAAATAGAAGCTCGTGCTATGTTAAGGTCGTCAAGTTTTTGAGTAAGTTCTGCAATCTTTTTGTCCTGCTCATCCACTCGTTCCTTATTTCTAGCTATTGCTTCCTTCTCTCTTTGAATTTTACTTCCCAAACTGATTAATGAAAGCCCCCATCCCACTAAAACTCCGACCACAGCGGCAAGTGCTAGGAATCCGCTTGTCTCAACCATTCATTTCTCCTTTCTCGTCGGCTCTATAAAGACCATCTTCATTATCAGGTAATCTGGAAGCAAGAATTTTTGCCCAATAATTATTCCTCGCTGTAGCTAGCCTCTTCAGTCGATCTTTCACAGTAGGATTCTCCAATGGATTAACATCTTCTTTACGATTCTTAGTAAACCATGAAAAGAACAAGATTCCCATCGTACTAACTGCTGTCAAATATATCCCAGTTACCGAAGTCAACATCTTAATCTTAGGCCATACAGCAAGATCAGTAGCAAGAACTAACTCTACACAATTTAGAAAAAACCTACCATTCGCTCCCATAAATGCGCTTAGGTTTTTGGCTGAACAAGCCCACTCAACATCATGACAAAGACCTGCTGGATTGAGATAAACCTTGCCTATCTTATCAGGCACTATTGCATCTCCCCAACCTTGACCAGCACCACAGAATGTTGGCCATGCCTCGGGAGGCAAATCATGAGGCCATAGAGATTCAAGAAAATCAGGAATAGTAAGATCAGCCCCCCAATATGAAATCTTTACAAAATTCATTTCTTCCTCCAAACCCACGGCTGGACTGGAGCAGGACCAGCCCATAAACCTACTCTATTACCAGCAGAAATCCCTTGTAGCTTTTCCCAGGCTTGACAAAAGGACTTTCGGCAATATTGCGGATAAACCCAGGCATATCCAGCAAGCAAAAGCTGCTCTTGTACACATTGCGTTCCTATCATTACAACAGCTACTGTACGGCCATAACGATCATAATGCTTAACATCAACAGGTGCAACATCAACAACCTTACCCTTAATCATGACTTCAACAAAATCTTTAGCAGCAAGACCGAATGATTGTTTCTTCTCAGGAGAATCAATACCATAAAGCCGTACAGTTGTTAGCCCAGTCTTGTCAACTACTTTGATTGTATCACCATCAGTAACACTTACAACTGTAGCTGGCTTAGCATAAGCAACAGAAGTAATTAATAAGAAAAATAAGATTATAATTTGATACATAATTTTACCCCAGTCGGTTGGTAACGAAACCGATCGCAACTCACGCCGGCTCTACCGTGATCATCAAATGAAAAGCATGGCCCAGGCTCTTTGCAATATCGATCCTTGACAAAATGCAAACCTTCATCATTTTTCTTAAACAACTGCAAACTGTCTTCCGAAATCACCCTCATATCTCCCTCCAGGAAGTAAAGACAACTTTCAATCACAGTCTTCGTTTGGATAATTACATATCGGACATCTTGGACCAGTATATTTATATCCACACTGTTTACAAATTACCATTGCATCAACACTTTTTTGCTACTATTTCCATATGGAGCATGAAGATAAATTCCACCATGTGATGTACCTCGGTCTGCATCACCTGTGCCATTAGGTAATCCATTACCTGGCTTATAAAGAAAACCATCTTTCTCTGCACGAGAATCCCTATTGCAAGTATCTTCTCTATCTCGACAATTCTTATTCGGATCTTTCACTACAAATGTAAGGCCATTTGAGAAAGTAAATTTTACTGGACCTGAACCGAGAGAATCTCCTCGCTTATTAATCCTCCAGGCTTGTCGCCCACCATTACGAACTCCATATGAATCATATTCAGCTTTATTAGTATAGTTTCCTGTCGGATTTGTAGGTGCTGCTCCACTCTTAGCAGTACACGTCTGTCCATCAGAAGTTTTAACACTAATTTGTAGTGGACGAGAATATTGTGAATCAGAATTGGCCAGTAAATAAACCGGACATCCTTTATAAGGTACTCCTCGCCTAGCAACTTCACCATTCACAATCACAGAAATAACTGCACTATCTTGAAGAGTACGAAGCAATACTGCTGGCTTTCCTCCATTCTGATCAGCACCCCGTTCAAAAGTTATAGGCATTGTGCATGCTTTTGTTCCATCAGGCAATGGTATAACTGGATCAGTTGGAGGTGTTACAGTTTCTCCGGGAAAATACTGAGCGCAGAGCGCTGTACACTCATCCAGGGACTGCGGGATGGTCACCGCGCCGGCCGGCACTGCCCAGAGCAGAGCAATGCCCAGGATAAGGCGGAACATCAGTCTACCTCCTCGATCTGGCCTTCAGGCTCAGCGATCTCTTCTGCAGGAACGGCCGGCGGAGTAACGTCAGGGAAGGTCGGAGCAGTCGGTGTAGCTGCAGGCACCGGCTGGAGAGGTGTAGTTGTCGTAGTAGTTTCGGTGGTCGTCACCGCCGGAATGAAGTTGGCTACTGCGTCTTTAATGCCTCCAAGAGCGGCCATGGCTCCCTCGGTAGCCGCCGATCCACTGGCATCTTGAGTGGGAGTTATCGCGGTCGTAAGCCCTTTGGCATCGGTCCTCATGGTTCCGTTTCCGCCGCCAGTATTCTGATTGAATGTGATTTCGGTCGGACTGTAATTTAATGAACAGCTTGTCAACAGGCCAACAGCCAAGGCTACTCCCAAAAGTCTCTTCATCTCTTCCCCCTAAAAGTAAAGTTTACTTACCGATTTCCAGTTCCAAATTCAGTGCTGCAAGATCAAGCAATTCCTTAGTATCCATCTTCTTCTGCCGAGCGAAATGCAGCAAGTCAATCATCAGTCCAAGAATATCAGTTTCGAGATGATTAATATTAAACCCGTCTGTGTTCTCTGGAATCCAAGCCCTCAAAGCATTCTTTGCCCGGCTAACCTTATCTTTATCGTACTTGCTCATTTCGGAATGATAGAAATGATTCTCGGTTTCGGTCCCCAGTCATTCAACACGTAAGACTCAGAGTGCAGAGACTCCTGCCCGTCTGCGAAGGTCGCTGTCAGCGTGAACGAGGTAGACTTTTTCACCAGCACGACATCGCACGAGCCGATCCTGACAATAGCTGTGGCCCATGTGCAGACTGCTACACCTTCCTGATAGAGCTTGAACCCAGTATGTGACATATCGGCAGGCGGCTCGTAGCCCCACTCGACAGTCAGGTTACGCTGCCAACCTGGGGCGGCAATGGTGAAAGTCGGAGCGAGGGCAAGCAGTAGAATTATAAGCAAAAGTCTTTTCATAGTTTCTCCTTTAAATTCACATCGGCCCAGCAATCAACCACAGCACCGCCGCCAGTTCGATAGCGAGGATGACGAGCAGGGTGTTGGTTATGTGGTTCATGCCGTTATTTCCTTCCAACCTGCTGCGTATGCGATTGGACTCCAAACATTAGCATTGATTTTGCTCTCATAAATCTTCCCGTTGAACCGAACTTTATCGCCAATCTGATACGCGTCATGAGCACCTAATGGCTGTACCCAATCAGGGATAACTCCAGCAGGAGCAGCCACCACGAAAAGAGCTGGTACATTCTGAGGTTGCCAATCTGCCTGAGTAGTATGAGCCTGAACTACTCTGAATAGTTTTGGCTCGCTGACCTGAGTATCACCTGTGCCAGTGGTAACATTATGTACCAGCATCTGCCCGACCTTGACAGCCATCCCCGGCTTCCACATATCGTAAAGTTGTGGAGTGTCGGCAATGCCAGTCCGAGTCTCCCCAAGGATTTTAGCCACAACTCCAGCCAAGGTAGCAGCGGGTAGACTATCAATTGCCTCTGTGATTTCTCCAGCATTCGGGGTCGGCCACTGACCTTTCTTCCAGATGCAATTGACTATCTGCTTCCCATCAGCGACACATACTGGCCAGGCGTTGAGAGGTTTGACCCCATTGATGACCGTGGAGCCTAGAGCGTCCGAGATGTAGAATCCCGAGATGTATTCGTAGTCGCTCATAATGCATACCCCATTATCCGCAGTATCTCAGCATCACTCGCGGATTTCGCCCACAGTTGGGTCTGCAAGAAGCCTATAGGCACTGTGAGTCCGTAGCCGAATCGCAGGTGCGTCAAGGGGTTCATGCTGCCGTCATAGTTCGTCCAACTGCCCCAGACTATATTTGCATCTATCGGCACCATCGCTGAGGTGTAGCGGCGATAGCCTACTCTGTATTGAGTTTTTGCTACGTTGGTTTGGACTACTCGGAGGTGGATTTCTCCACGGGGCCAGGGGATATGAATATTTATGTTGTCAACATTTGCCGCAGTGGTTCCATCATATGCTCTAACTATTTTTGCTGAAGTAAGGCTATTTACTGCGTATTGTAAATCGTTTATAGTATCTTTAACGGTCAAAAACGATACCCCTCCGGCACTGGTGGTTTCAGCACCCATCCAGCACAATGCAGCAGCAGTAAACGCACCCCCCGACAGTGCAGCGGTCATAGCTGCGGAGAGCGGTATCGCCAGCCCGTTGTTGCTGCTGGTGGCTACTGTGGAGGTTACTGAGGTGGTTGCGCCTGCGCTTGATGCTGCGTAGGGCATTTGGTAGGGGGAGGCTACGAGTTGGGGGTTGGAGATGGTTACTGTGCCTGTGACGGTCTCCGTAGCCCCTGCCCCAAAAACAAAATTTGCAACAGTCGCGGTTCCACCGGTTACAGTGATATTGATTATATGCTCTCCAGCCGAGGGAACAGCCGTATCAAGTGCAGATACGTTATCAACCGTGTATGCAGGTGTCCCGCCAGCCAGACCGATTCTGAATATATTTTTGAGGTTTAAGACTCCATCACAGACTGCCTTGACTCTCGCGGAAAGCGGAGCCCCTGCTGTAACATTGATATTTTGATAATGATACATCCTAGATGCAGTTGCGGTGTACTGTAACCCGTTTGCACCCACAGTAAGCGTGTAGGGGGCAACGCTTGATATCCCCAACGACCAATTCGTAGGAGCAGTCCCAGGCGACCCACTCACAGCCCCCTCAAACTTGGAGTTCTGCAGCAGGTTGCTATACGCAGGCTGCACCATCACCCCTTTGCCAGGATGCAGGACAGGCCACGGGACCATGTTACCGTTGGCGTCGGGCTGGTTGCCTGCTACTGAAGTTTGGATTTGGGGCCCTACTGGGCAGGTGGTGGGAGTCTTGGCGTTCCAGAGAGATAGGAGGCCGGGTATGCCACCTTCGCTGCCAGCAATACCCTTTCGTGAATAACTCTTAAATATCGGCTTAAAAATACTCTTAGCGACAGTCATTAATCCACCAGTTGCACACCGACTGCGTTAGCGGTTACTCCCTTGACAAATTGCAGGGTGATGGGACTGTCAATCTTCAGTGGTGGCGAGGTAGCGGTCATCGTTACTGCTGAGCCAAACTCATCATAAAGAGCCAAAGCTACACCAGCTTCATCAAGTACATTTATTGCAATAGTTTCTGCCACAAGAACGCCAGCAACTGCAACAGTTTTTGGCAACGAATGTGCTGGAAAATATTTCCGTGCAGTCATAGCAGCTGTTTGCTTAGGAATAATCATACTCATAATATTCTCCGATATAATTAATTATTGTTACGAGAAGTTCATATTAACACAAAACCTGTAATAATAAAGTTTCCCTTATTATTACAAGTTCTTTTTTAATATGCTCGAAGCAACATATAACTAAATCCGTGAGCAGTACTAGGATCTGCCGAGCAAGTAACAGTCATGGTATTAGCAGTCATCACAACCTTAAGAATGCTATCCGTATCGTTAGTCGTGTGATAAATAACTATTGGAATATCAGTTGCAAGTGCACCAGTTATTGTTACTGCTTCTGCTGCTGCCCCGCCAACAGTCGTATGCTTTCCAGCATAAGCAATATAATGACTTGGCTTAAACGTCCCGCGAAGTCTGATAACAACATAGTGAAGACTATGTGCAGTAGAAGGATCAGCAGAGCAGGTTACAGTAATTGTATTCGCTGTACATACAACTTTAGTAATAACGTCAGTGTCATCTGTTGCACCATAATTAACAAAAGCCATATCGGTAGCTAAAACACCAGCAACTGTAATAGCTTCTGCAGCAGCACCACCAGCCGTAGTATGAGTTCCAGCAGCTACAATATCCCACTCAGGAATACATCTATTTCTCAATACTGCAAAATCATATCCATGAGCTGTTGATGGATCAGCTGACCCAGTAATAGTAATCGTATTATCAGTTGCAATTGCAGCAACAATCTGATCACTATCATCCGTTACTTCATGCCCAACAATAGCTATGTCAGTCGATACAATCATGCTAGGTCGAGATATAACTTCCGTAGTATCTCCACCGGCAGAAGCAATTGGACCATCAGCTATCTTTATACCATAACCATAAGTCGGACCAACAGGAACAAACAAGCACGATGCAGCAGTGCCCATATTTACCCATTGAGCTGCTTGCCCAAGAACTACATCAGTCTTAGTAAAGGTACAGCCAGGATTGTATCCAGCAGTTCCAGATGCAGGAACAATCGATCCTGAAGCCATAGATTTATTTCTGGAAGTATCACATGTAATGCCGTTTGGAAAATTTGTTACGCCCATAATTTCCTCCACTGGGACAATTCTTCTTATCTCAAAGAAGTGCCTGAAAGATTTTAACTTTCATTTACCCACATTATTAAGACCGTTCTAAGCTCGTCACAAAGAACGGTCAGTTGAACGTGCTAGTTTGGTTGTTCACTTAATGAACACCAATTATGCAGCACCCGGACTTCCGAAAATTCCCCTCGGATCAGACCAACCAAACGAGCCCCTGAATGTTGCTTTGAACTTTGCATTCTCAGTATCAAAGTCATTCTCAGTCCCAAACGCATCAGGCCGACGTTCCATATACTTCAGGCCATCAGGACAGTTGGTTTTAATAAACCATGCATCACTATCCGTCAGGTAATGATTCACAGCGATGCCTTGTGGGAACTTCTTCGAGGCCCGAATTGCATTGATATCATTGTTCGCGCTGCCTGACTGCCCAATAGATTCGAGAATCCGCATAGCATCAAACTCAAGAGCAGTAGGAATGATTAACTTCTGAGGCATAATCGCGATCTTAAGTCCACGATCAGTAGTGAATGCAGCAATGTCAATGCAAGCTTGCTCAAGAGCAGCTTCACTAAGATCAGCGGCAGTAGTAAGTTCATTCCTCCAAGTTCCACCAGACTTGTTCGGATGATCAGTAGCACAAAGCTCCTTGCCATCAGAATTAGTTCCCATAGTATAAGCTGCAGTAAAGGCCCGATTAAGAATGTTCGCTCCAATAATCTCTTTGGTCTGTCGGATAGAGAAGGCCAGTGCATTTGCACGACGCAACGCAACCGTAACTGCAATACCATCTTCATACATTTCCCGAGTAATAATAAACCCAAGGCCGTACGTTACATGAGTATAGCGACTAACAAATCCTTGCTCTTGCTCATCATATGCAATCCCTGCACCTTCAGTCTTCACAGCCGCAAGACCGAACCCAGTTACGCCAGCTTCTTCTTCGAAAGCCTTTGTAGAGTTACCCTTTTCAAAGATGTCCAAATATTCAATCGGATACTCTTTATATTTCTGGCCGAACCAAGTCTTTACACCAGGCACCAGATCTTTTGCAAAATTACTAGTAGTAATAATACCCATTTGTAAGCTCCTTTAAATGATGATTAAATAGCCAAAGTTAATAAGCAACTAATTAAACATCAGTTGAAATAGTAAGTCCAAGCTCATGCTCGCCGAAAAGAATTTCCCACTTGGCATAATTTCCAAGTTCATTATCTTCTCGATTAGCCAACCGCAAAAGTCTACAATTACCAGCACCATCAGTTGCAGTATCACTGGAATCGAGTTCCATAGCAGACTTGCCAGTAGTCGTAGATCCAGACCCAACTATAAAGTTAGTCGAAAGACCTACTTCAGTAGCGGCCAAAGCAGCACCATCACTATCTTCCTGAACCTCAAAAATAACCTGAGGATCATCAACTACCAGACAGTACATTGCAGTAGCAGCAGGCCGATAGGAGCGGTTAGGAGTATCAGGATGAGTCATTACATAAGGATTATCACCAAAAGCAATTACAACACCTCGTACTGCAGCACCAGCAGTAGCTTGGGCGACCGTAGGATACTTTCCAGTAGCATCTGCAGATCCAGCACTTTTAACTGCATCTCCAATAAAAGTTGCAGTATTATCAGTACTGGGAATGTAATAAACATTTGCCTGACCGTTCCAGGGAGACCCGTTCAAATGCTTAACCGGCTTAAAGCCGGAAGGAGTATCAAGATTAGCCATATTTTTACCTCAACAAAAATTTAAATTTTACGAAATAGTCACACTTCCAGACAAGCCATCTCTACCCTCGCCACGAGAGTTCCGCTTAATTTGGTTTTCTACCTCACTAATCTTGGCTTGTGATTCGGCTCGGTCTGCCTCATAAATCTCTTCTGGGATCTCCATTAGAACAGCCCTTTGATTGTTACCCACACTAGGATTGGTGGCACTACCAATTTGAGTCGGTCTGCCAATCTTCGAGTCTCCAACAGGTGAGCCATCATCAACAGCGTTCCATCCAGCGTCTTTGAACATCTGAATGCGATCTCCAGTGTCATTAACAAACCGGCGCACGAAACCGGACTTCTTCGGTGCAGTCAAGATATTCCTTGATCCTAACGGTATTCTCTTACGCGGTTGCTCGCTTTTAACACTCTCTATTTTATTTGCCTGCTCTGTCATAACATAATCCTCTTATTACTCTTGCATACTTGCAATATCTTTAATGTATTGTTCTTCAGTCATAATGCCCCCGCGAACAAACTGATTCATTATGCTAACTTGGTCAGGCGTCAGATCAGCTTTGCTGAAAGAAGTTGAAGCACCCTTATTGTTGGAGCCTTTATCGACTGGAGAAACCGGACCAATGGGCTTCGTTGCAACATTGGCAACTGTTCCAGGTTTGACAGATGCAAACTTCTCTGGAAAAACCTCCTGAACTTTCTGCCGTACTAATGCATAAATCCTCGGTAGTGGAGCACCCACATAATTCTGCGCTACACTATCAGCGAACTGCGCCATCTCGTTGTCTTCCAAGTACCATTGGTTGTCCTGAATCCATTCATCATATACAGGATTTTCAACAGCACCAGACTTACTACTATCATTAATTTTTGGTGCAGCCAAATCATTTTTCTTTGCTTCGATTTGTGCATCCAGTTCTTCGACCTTATCAACATCAGCAAGTTCAATTGCAGACTTGCGTTCCTTCTTAAGGGATTCGATCTCTGCAGTTAGTTTCTTAACTTCAGTCTGATAAACTTTCTCATTGTGTTCTTTCAAAGCATTAACGGATGCCTGAACAGCACTAAGATTTTCCTTTAGATCTTTGTTGTGCTTACTCATTGCCTTCTGAATGTCTTTTGACCTCAGAATGTAAGTGACCGCATCAACTGCATCTTCACCTACATGATCAGCACGCCAGCCAAGTTGTGCAGCAAGTTCTTCTACAGACGGAGCAATCTTGGTTTGATCAGAATCAGCATTACCATTAGGGGTTTTAGTTTGATTGGAAGATTGATCATCACCAGATTTAGCTACCACAACAGATTTGCCAGTCTCATTACTGGTGTCTGTTGCTTCTGTAGAAGAACCATCAGTTGCTTCGGCTGCCATAATAATGTCTTGCACAAATTCTTCTGCCATAATAACACCTATTTAAAAGAGTAACCGAGCCAGAACATCATTGTCATTAATCAATACATAAGATTCGTCATCTTTGCCTGGCATTGATACACCAGCATATCGGGAGTAACTAATCTTATCGCCTACTGCTGCCCAGGCAACTCCGTCATCAAGGTCTTTCCAGGCAGTAGGTCCAACAGCAATAAGAGTTCCCACTGTGGCAGCCTGCTGTTCCTTTTCCCGAATAGTTTCAGGCAAATAGATTCCGCCCTTAGTCTTTTCTTCAACCTTTTCAGGAAGTACCAACAAGTGTCCACCAGTTGGTAAGATACCGGATTGATTAATATCACTAATGTTTGTGCTCATAATTATTACCCTTTTAAATAATTGTTCTTATTAATAACCACTTACTTCGTCAACATCATTCTCTACAGCATCACCTTCAAAAGAAATATTAAGAAGCTGATCCAGGCCGTTTATTTGGCCAACTGCTCTGTTGGTAAACCCATGCGTTGCCTGTGCATCTGGACCAATACTATTTCCATTGGCAAGTTGATCAACTATGGACTGCCTAGTCTTTTTAATCTCAGCAAAGAGTTCTTTCGTTACTGGATGATTTTTCCACTCTTGGAATTGTTCACTGGTTAGCATCTTGATATCCTTAGTCTAAGTTATTCTACAATAAACCAATCTTCATCAAGCATATCAGATTGACTTGCTAACCAACCTGGAATCCATTCTTCCTGTGCATTATACATAGCAAAGTATGGTTGGCAATTAAGTGGTTTATCTTCTCCAATAAATTTAGCTGTACGATCATTTACTTTTCTATAAGTTCCTTGTGGATTAAATGGAGGAAGTTTCCAGCCACGATAATCATTATATTCTTGACGAGTCATTTTAAGTGCTTTAATTTCTTTGACTCCAATAAATCTTTCCATCTGAGTTCTCCTCAATTCTGATTAACTTTCTCCAACTCTTTCTTCCTTTTATTTGCAGCAGTTGTTACATTTCCAGCATAAAAGACATTCTTGTCAGAAGCATCATTCTTGTTTTTACCAAGTCCAATCGCTCGTAAGAAAGAAAATGCACTCTTCTTTTTCTTGCCTAACTCATCCATATTGTCTCCTTAACTATATTCACGTTCAATCGTACTTTCTTTCAGTCCCCCAGGAGCCTTGCCTAAACTTTGCTGACTTCGTCCAAGTTCTAACTGCCCAGAAATTTGCTTATCCTTAAGGGCTAAGTCAATCGCATCATTATCCATGTCTGCAATTGTCTTCTCTTGCTCAAGTTGTTTACCAGGAATTTCTGCCATGATCTTCTGAGTTTCTGCATTCAACTTGGCGACCTTTGCACTTAGTTCTGCAATCTCAGCCTGGAGTTTCTCCACAGATAGTTGTTCATTTGGATCAGGCTGATCATCTTGAGGCATGAACTTTTCAACATCTTCGATATCCAGCGCAAGTAAGTATTGCCTCAAGATTTCCTGGTCATTCAAGCCTTGCTTTCTCAACTCTAGCATAGCCTTCGCCTTGAGAAGCCGTTGCATCATTGTCGTACTGTTCGGATCACTAACTGGCACAACATCAAAGTCTGCACTAGAGAAGTCAGCCTGAACAATTGCCTGCTGATCATCCAGGACAGCCTTATAAGTCATCTGATCAAGATAAAGAGCATTCAGCCGCCGTAACTTTATGAACTCTTTATACTGACTACGATAAAGCCTTTTGTGAATTGCACTATAGACTTGCAGCCCCTGTTCAATCAATGCGAGAACAGATTCAGCCGGAACATTAGCGCCTGGTGAATTACCAGCAAGAATCTCTGTCATGCCGGCAAGTTCTTTGCCACTTTCGATTAACAAGCCGAGCAATTGGAAGAGAACATTACTTGGCTCACGCACTGGCATGGGGAAGATGTTCTTACGAAGATCGTCGCCGGTCGCATCGACTGGTTTCCACTCGCCAGACTTAACCTGCAGGGATTTGCCTCGGCCAAGTTTAAGTCCCCTTCCAAGGAATCCGCTTTGACGATTCGAAAGTGTCCCTGCATCAAGCAACTGATTAATAACTGTGTTTATGGCTGAGTTGCTGCTCATCAAAAGTGAGCCAAACCCCATACCATAAAAGCCACCATCAATGGCTGGCATGAAAATAAAGCGAGTAAAATACTGTTCAGGAATTATTTTAACAATCGGTCCGTCTGGATCAATTACACCAGATTCATCAGACTTGCGAATAATCCCATCCGTAGCAAACCTTGGTGAGATGCGAACTAACTTCTGTGATTGTTCATGGACAGTGACAACATATGGCTCTTGATAACCATCCCCATCCAGGTCGTACCAACGATGTTGCTCAAGAAACAAATGTGGAGTATCTTCATCTACATCGGCTGTCTTATCACTGGTTGCCTGTCCAAGCTCGGATACATCAAACTTAATAAAAATCCCAGAGTTGATTCTTTCAACGATTTCGTTGTGGTACAAATAGATTCTGTGTGTAACTCGTGGAGCCCGTTCAAGCGATTCGGCAAAGTAATTTACAACCAAATCATCAGCGAAGACTATCTGAGATACTGACTTCCGCTCAATTGAATCAAAGTAACTCTTCTTGAATACACAACCGATTGCGGGCAATGTAAAAAGTAGTTGATCAACGCCTTCTTCCCAATCTTCCATTAGGGACAGAAGCTGGAAAGACATAAACTGAGAAATGCGATTGGCTTTGTCGAACTTTGTGTTGTCAGGATCAGTTCCTATTACCTTGCCTTTGACAACCTCATTACCTTTGATAAGTTCAGGATAAGCTCGGGCAGCAAACTGAATGCAAGCATTAATGATTAATGGATACTTAACATTGGCAACGACTTCACCAGCGTAGACTTTCTTCTTTACGAGAAGCTTCGCCAGGTCAATGATCTGCACATTAAGGGCTTCCCATTCTGTGCGGCTAGCAAGATCGAGTTTATAACCTTCAAGTACTTTAGTCGTAATATCAGCTAAGGTTTCCTTATTTTGTTTATCAGCCAAGTTAGTAATAAGTACAACTGCTTCAGCTCGGAGAGCTTCTTTTTCAACAAGAGCAGTTGTAACTGGATCAACTTGTACGGGAGCAATAATATCTTCTATGGGTTCCTCAGTTGCCCAAAAAGGAACTTGACCACTTAGCTGTGCCTGCTCAGTATCTGGCAAGTTTGTGCCTGTATTAAGGGTTGAGTTGGTTCGTGTAGGCAGCTTCGCTGCTCGGCCAGCTATAATTGCATTCGCCATCGGAGTCGCTGGATTGCCTGGATCGACAAGTTCCTCTACAGGAAATTCGTAACTGTTAGTTGCCATTATTAATTTCCCGTAGGTTTGTATATAAAGAGAGCAAGTAAAATAATATAAAGTATAAGTGTGTTAAGTGTAGGCGACTTCGTCGCTTGCAATATCTTATCTACTTAAGTTATTAATATCCAGTTACTAGACTTGCTTCTTGGTGATTGTAAAGTTCGCTTTCTTCCCATGCCTGAAATTCCCAGTAAGGTTTCGCAATTGCACGCTTAAGTCCAGACATAATCAGATATCGAGTGCAGTCCATAAGGTGGTCCTTGTCTTTAACAATCTGACCATTCTCATCACGACGGTAAATTCTAAACTCACTAAACCAATTAACCAGCGAACCAAATACTTTCAGGCGGTTGGTGCTAAGCATTTGCCACACTGCATACAGGCCAGCCTCGACTGATTTGTTTGCATTCTCGAGATCAAGTCCTAATCCTAGGTATTGTTCAAAAAGTTGCTTTCCATCATCTTGCGAACGGCCATGTGCAGCTGAATCAACTACGCCTGGAATCCATACACCACGAGCTCGAATTGCATCCGCATGGATGAGTGGCAACTGTTGGCCCTGGTAATATTCAGAATACAAATAAGTTATGTTGCTTGTCGGATCTGTAGCTGCCCAAACAGTTGCAGTCTTCTTCCAGCCAACATCCAATGCATAGCAGCGGAGCCAATGATCGGGGATAGCAAAGTCAGCAACTGTAATATTACTTTCGAGAATTGGATAAATTGCACCAGCACCTAACTGCGGAACGCCTTTCGACCTGGCGTCTCGTTGATGAGGTGGTAAGGCTGCCCAGAGTTTATCTTTCTGTTCAGTAGTAAGATGCGGAGCATCATCCCATGTTGCCTGGATTAAGAACTTACTACCTTCTTGATTATCCTCAATCTTTCCGTTCGGCATAAACTGAAGAACAGTATCAGTTAGGCCCTCTAACGGTGTGAAGGTAAGCATGATTAGACCATTCGTCGTCATGGTCCTGGTTATACATTCAGTATAAATTGGCAATGGACATTCTTCATCCAGCCAGATTAAATCTTGCTCAGTTCCTTCAAAAGACTTGCGACCCTCAGCATAAGACTTGATCTTAATTCGAGATATGCCACCAGAAATATGCTTGACCAAGATCATATCGATGGCGTTCGCAACTCCGCCGGCCTTAGGAGATGTCTTGATGATGTACTTTTCAGGGATGAGTCCAGTCCCGTACTCTTCAGGATTGCCAATGAGCTTGAATTGAACAATATCTCTGGCAGTTGTACTGGTCGTTCCACAGGCCCAGATAGAAACTGGTTTGGTGAATCTCTTGCCTGTCCACCAACTTGGATACCTTCCTGTTGCATGTAGAGTTGTTTCGTATGCACCAATTCCTTCGCTCTTGCCTATGCGGTTTGCAGCCATGATGCAGCGTTCAGAAAAGCTACTGCCGGCTGCAAAGAACGCCATGTGCTTAGGATAGCAATCTCGACTTAATGGACCGTCTTCTGGATAGTACTGTGCAATCTTATTTTGTTTAATGCGAATATTTTTGGCTTGCAATAGTTTGAGATATTGCTCTTTGCGGTCTCTATCAAGGTGGGAAAGATCCATCATTATGACCTATTAATATTGTGAAAGGGATCAAATGATAGATCTTCTAAAATTGAGGTGTCTTCCATCAGAATGGGTTCTTCAAAAGATTCGTCAGGAATAAATAGGCCAGCTTGTTCTTCAGCACAGAAGAAATCTTCCAGAGATAAATCATCCTCGTTAGTAGGAGCAGGGACAACAGCTTGGCATGACGCAAGAGGAATGGTTGCAAATGATAAGTTGTGATGTAAGGATTTTTTAATCTCTGGAAGATTTTTACCACCTGTGCGATTGATAGCTTCTTCTATGGCTGCTATTTCAGCATCGAGTTCTTCATCAGTTTTGGTTTGCAGCGTCATGTCAATGTTCAAGCGATCGGGAGCCTTATATCCATTGCGATCGAGAACATCTTTGGCTGCATTAAATTGTACGGATGCTGGAACAGCTTTGCGGGAACCAGAATTGAGAAGGTGCTCGAAGGTAGCCAAGGCTTCTTTGTTGAGGCTTACAAGTTTCTTTCGGACGTCCAAAGTTGCTTCGTGCGCCCTGTCTTGAAGACCATTTAAGTAGGCTTGCCCTAATGGGGAACGAAGAATTGTAGATACTGATGATTGTGCCATACCAAGACGCTCAGCGATTTCTTGATTCTTATAGCCATTAAAGGCCATCTGGATAATGTTGCGGTGCTGAGATTTTAGCTCTTTCAACATGGTTGGCAACTTTACAGGTGAAGTGGGTTAAATGGAGATTGGAAACCTTTTGGAACTTTACTATTTTAAAATGACATATTATGATAGAAATAGCAATATAAAAATGCATAAGGACTTAATTTTCCTGCTTTTTCCTTAATGCCGGCAAACATATTGCGCCGCCTCTAATATATGATGCATGCCTGTTTTTGATAAGGCTACCAAGTTTCTATATAAGACAAGTTATCTAGTGCTGTCAATATGATTGTTCCCGCCTGGCTGTTCATAAATGAACGCATCTATTGAGTTGATCGAGGCTGATGAATGGTGCCAATTGACGGCAATTCAAATGTGCTTGTTTCCGCAAATTATATGAGAAACCCTAATTCACTACAGAGGGATCGAGGCATCAGTTATCAGAGAGGTTAGAACAGAAAAGAATTGTTCCCGCGACATACGTCGCAATCATGAAAGAGCTGTACCAGGCAAGCAGGTGAATAATCTAAATAGGTGGCCCTGGCAAACTGGGGAACATCTTAACAAGGTGTACCTGGCAGAATGGCGAGCACTATATAAATGGGGAAGAAAATAACTCTTGACAGCCTGGACATGGGGAAGTATTGTAATTGGGAAAGGACAAGCAATTAGAAAAGAAATAAAGATGGAAAATAAATCTTGACATTCCTTTCCCCGTTTGGTACAAGTAGACATGATTAAGATTTATAGTTGGCTGAAACGGGATAGTTAGAGTAGTTAAACCTTTTGAATGGAGAAACATTATGAAACATAAAGACTTGGTAGGAATTGAAATTAGGCCACAGCAGGATAATATTGAAGTCACTATAACTATGAGTGATGGAACAAGTAGGATATTCGACATATCTAATCTGTCAAAAGGGATTGAGTTTTGGCAGGATGGCGGACTGTGGAAAAAGATTGAGAATGGAGAAATTGAATTGATTTAATTCTTGACATTCCTTTCCACAGGTGATATACAGTAATTAACAGGCTGGAAATGGTTCTGGCCACAAGTAGTTAAACCCATCATAAAGGAGTTTTATCATGGCACAGTCTATCTTTGTAACACTGGACACGTTAAAAACAGAGACTTCAGTCCCGGTAGTTGGAGCAATGGTTGCACATACTTTGCCCCGGTCAATCTTTCCGACAAGCGAACAGTTTGCCGATGAACAGAAGTTAGTAGCTTGGGCAACTGAGGCTGGATGCTTACATGCCTGCCTGCAAAAAGGTGTACAGGCAAAACTGATAGATGCACGAGCTACTTTCAAGGCCACCAAGAAAGGTGCTGAATGGTCGCCGGCATTGGGTCAGGAGAATGTCAACCTTATGAAGTGGGAAGCTGCTGAACGTCCGGCCAGTGCCAAGAGTGACGAGCAAAAAGCAATTGAAGCAATGGCAAAACTTAGCCCGGAACAACTTGCGGCCATCATCGCAGGTATGGGTAAATAACAGTTAAGCAACCATTCAAACTCGGGCATAGTCCATTGCGATTGTGCCCGAGCATGGAGGTACAATCATGCAATATTCAAAACGCTTCATGAGTTTCTTTAATCGCAAATCCGCGCCATACTTGCCTGAATGGGTTATCGAGGCATGGTATGTGCAATTTAATAATGTTGACTTCCACTTGGTGAAAGCATGAAAACCTTGAGACTACAAAAAGATGTAACATACGGAATTGAGTTTGCTAAAGCAATTAGATTGACCTCCAACAGGGAAGAAATGAAAATGGTTCGTTGTCTGTTATGTGGAGATATTCATAACGTGTCAAGTATGCTCAGGTATTTGAATGTATATCCTGAAAGGCTGAACAAAGCCATTAAGACCGGAATATATATTGAGCTTTGCAAATGAGATAATGCCTAACAACCTGAATAATGCCTAACAGCCTGGATTGAATGTTTAAATTGCTGATTAGCAAAACTGTTAAAGGCCAGTAGCATTAGTTTGTTGCTGGCTTTTTTTGCGTTTAGCCACCTTGAAATTGCCTAACAACCTGTAAATTGCCTAACAAACTGGATTGAAAGACTAGTGATTAGATGATGGTTATATGACTGTTCTTTGGTGAACGGTAAACGGTGGGCTAGTGTCACCAAACGTCGCCATTTGTAACCACCTGTAACCACCTGGACACAGAAAACAGTCATCAAGTGTAACCATCTGGCACCAAACCCTTACCACCTGTTATCATTCTGGCACCACCTGGACACACATAATTGGCACCACCTGTCACCATATTGGCACCGGATGGTGACAGAGTGACTAAAAAAGGGTAATCATTTCAAATAGTTACGTTCCTGTGTGTTCAAAAGTGTCCAATAGTGTCCAGCCGTACACCTCCCCCCTGTGTCGTGAGGGAGGGTGGGTAGTCTGTTTTAGTATTTAATTTTTTTATTAAATACTTAAATACTAGGACCAAAGGGCGGGGGGGAGGTGTACGCACGGACTCTTTTGACGCCAACCGTACACAGCCCTCAAAATCCCCAACAATATCAACCACTTACACAAGCAACTTGTCACCAAACGTCACCAAAACACTACCACCCGGCACCAAAATGGCACCAACCGGACACAAAAAATCATTGACAACCGGCACCAACCCATGCTATACTGTCACCAAACCACACCACCTGTCACCACAGCGCACCATCTAAACAACCTCAACCAACGGAGTCACCATTATGTCAAGTCCTCACATGTCCTTTCGCCTCAACCATTACCAACTCGCCAAAGCATTAAGAATCTTAGTCACTCTAGAACCCAACCAACCAATAGCGTCATTATCCCAAGCAGCCAAGCTAATAATCATCGACTGGATATCAAAGCATTCCATTCACACGTCTTTAGAATGTGCTCAAGCAGACATAAAAGCCATTGAGGCAATTATTGCCTTACCAGTAGATCGAATCGACCCATACACAACCATCCAACAAATTATGGCCCAAGCAAAAGCGCAATATCAACCATTGTATGACCAACAAGCATTTCAGATAAAAGAACAAGCAAAGAAGTCAGCTCAACAAATACAAAGAGACATTGAAGATGCCAGATTATTTGAACAGATCAAACGTGAAGCACGAGAAGAACAAGAAGCAAAAGATAAAGAGATTGATACACAAATAGAGTTATCTTTTCAAACAGGTCAAAGACTTCCAAAACCATCAGAATTTCACGATCCAAACAACACCGATTCAGAAATATCCACTGTAACTGACTTCAGCCCTCCGAAAGATTGGATAGACAGCGAGGAATAAGCACATCTAATGGACGGGCATAACAGGTTGAAATTACAAGGTTTTTTTACGTTATGCCCGTTACAACCCTACAATGGCCTACAACGACCACCACGCCACGTTCCCGACCGTCCATGCAACCGTACCAACCGTCCTGTACCGTTCAGCCACGGCGATCCTACGCCCTTCCCGGCCCTATTCCGGCCGGCCACCATACTATATACACACCACCGACCAACTACCACAACGTAGCACACGCCACAACCGTAAACCGCCTACGTGTTTTTTGTTGACAAACCACTATGTATACGTTACACTATACCTATGATATACCTATACTTTTCCACCATACAACCAACCATTAACTTTACAGGAGTAAAACATCATGACAAATTATGCAAAGTCAATTCCCGCCGTTCTTTATGATCCGCGAGGATCACTTTCTATCCGACGAGTGTTAAAGGCAGCCAGAGAAAAACTCATGGAATGTGAGTGCCAGGATCAAGATACCTTAATGATCACCATTCTCGACCTCGAATACATAATATCAAAAATAGATGGTTAAGCCAATTCGCCTGGAGACTCTCATGCAACAGTTAAAGCCAAACCAAATAAGTGCCTGGCCAGCCTTACGATGGTCAGAAGCAGCCAGCCTGTTCAAACAATTAATCAGGCATTGCAAAGCTGACCAAAAAGAATACCTTAACCTAACAGTCAGTATTGTCAGCCGCAGATTGGCAGATAAAATGCTTAGAATGATCAAATCCAGGAGGTAATTCATGCAAACCTTTCTACCTTACCAATCCTTCACCAAATCATTAGCTTGCTTAGATAACAAGCGCCTCGGTAAGCAAAGAGTTGAAGCAATGCAAATCCTCACTGCATTAGAATCATCCAGCCAGTCTAGATGGCGCAATCATCCAGCCGTCAAAATGTGGAAAGGTTACGAAGAATCACTTAAAGCCTATCATGATATTGCTATAGCAACTTGGATCATGCGAGGATTTAGAAACACCATGAAATATAAGTGTAATTCAGCCGGAGTTTTTATGAAAAACTGTTACATCAAACCATCCTGGCTAACTGAACAATTCTGCTCATCCCATAGATCGAATTTGTTACGAAAAGATTTTGTTTTCTATAGTAAATATGACTGGACAGAAGATACAAGCCAAGAATATATCTGGCCCACCAAACAGATTTGATCCTCACAACCTTGATAGGAGCTACCATGAAACCATTTCCCTGTAATTTCTGCCACCAACCAACTTTACGCATCTGCCGAGACAGCAGACTTAAAAATGAATTAGTTAATTGTTGCAAAGCCTGCCAGGCAGAGCAAAACAAAAGTAAAGAACACATAATAATTAGTAGCGTCTGCAAAGAAGATAAGGATTCATAGTTATTTAATCACTCCAAGCAACGAAGTTGCCTACATGTAACCACCAGCCATTCTTAACATCAGCCAGTCAAGGGAGAACAAGCATGGCATATACCACCCATAACTATCGGACAAAGAAAGAAATTAAACAAGCCATTGCAGCCGGAACAAAGATAACTTGCTTCCAGCCCGGGCCATTTGGACCAGGTGTTCCAGCGAACGGAACCATCTATCTGGAAGGCCCACATTATCCAGAGGCTCACAAATGGTACGGCCAGGGACAGATGAAGGACGGCCAGCTGGTAAGTATTAAATAAGATTGACTGCCTAATCACCAGGGGCAAAGACTTTGCAATATTAAGCTTTGCAATATTAAGCTTTTGCCCTGGTTATGAGTTAGTCAATTTAATAACCTCAACAAAGGAGCCAAACATGAAATCTAATCCAAGCAACAATAAGAACCATTTCACACCGCTTGAAGCCATGCATACCGAGTCTATTTGCCTTGGAATTCTTTGGACATTTGGAGCAATAGCAACAGTTGCCTTGCTAATCTTCTTTGGAATTAACGAAGCCAAGGAAGTCTTTCAACCAATTGTTGACGCCTTGCAAGTTAATCCATCCAAAATGTAATCTTCAACCAAGGAGCAAACATGAACATCATTGACTGGCTTATAACTGATCCTTTCAAACATGATTTCTTATTGACTGCAATTATTCTGTTCGGCGAAGATGAAGTTAATGCAGCAATTAATATGGGCATTGTAGTTGCTGATGAAATAGAGATTAAGATCAACCTACAGTAAATACTCTTGATATTGCTAAATGTTTAGTTTCACTGTTCACTTGTGAACGGTCATTGTAAAAAATTTACACTGAATGAGGCCACAACCATTATGAAAGGCAAAACAATTCGTTTCTACAACAGATTTGGAACCCACATGGGATGGAAATACCTTGCCAATGTAACATACTTTGAACTTATTAACTGGCTCAAAGCAGGCAACACCTTGAGATTTCAGAAACAAACCCTGACTAAGCAATCCCACAGTAATGAAATCTTCAAGATTTTGCGGAGGTCATAATGACAGCAGAAGAGATTATGTCTTTCCAAGGACACGAGTTTACCTATGTGTTTGAAGATGAAGATACAATGACAGCTTATATTAAGAAAATAGACCTAGAGGAAGAGTTATTAACTTACTGGAGCTTTTCCTTAGTTACAGATAACAGACATAAATTTACTCCCTTAAATGAGGAAGAAAAAACTGAAGGCGCTTGTTGCTTAGGTAAAGAAGAGAGCTTAGTTGATATTATTAAAATACTTACAGAAATAAAAACTACTGGAAAATATTTTCCTGAACAAACAGGCCCTGGATCTTTTGCAGGCTGTCCATTCTAAGGAGCTTAGCCATGAAAAAACTCTGTCCAGTTTGCAACACACTCAATGAAGCAATCGCCTTCAACTTAAGTGAAAGAGAAATTCACAACCTTCACAAGATTGATTTGTCCGAACATCTTTGCAAGACCTGCTACCAGAAGGAACTATCCACATTGTTAGAATCAACCAAAGCCGAGCTCATCCCACTGAACAAGGAAAAATCAACTCTTCAAGATGCTTACCATAAAGCCTACGAAGCCTGGAAAGACGTAGCCAGCATTTATCAAGCTATAGACTATAATCTCAACATGAATAAGCACTCAATCAAAATGAAAGAATCAACCAAGATAAGAGTGCCAAAAACTAGTGAACCAGTCAACATTGAGCTTCTTTGCCAGCAGATTCTTTCCACCCTAAGTAAAGAACAACAACAAGCGATCATTCAAACCTTTAAAGCAACTCAAACTATTGGTAACTAAAATGACTAAAATAGACCAACTATTTATTAGAGCTTGCAAAAGTAAAGATCCCTACAAGAGACTTAAATCTATTCGTCGTCGTTTCTATATCCGTCTTAATAATGATGATAAATATATTACTATTAAATTGGCTGAAATATGTGATACATACATTCCAGTTAAATCCATTAAGATATTCGAAGAACTTACTCATCCATTCTTAATGTGTGATGCCACTATTCAAGATAAGTTATTTCATCTTTTCTTGAATAACATCAGATTTGCTGAAATAACTGCCTTTCCTGGCATGATACCACCTGCAATGTTTAGAAAAGTTAAAGATTAAATATTTTTCAACTAATAGGAACATTACAATGTCAAGTCCAATCATAACATTTCGCCTCACTCCCAATCAACTTGCTCGCAGCCTGCAAACTGTCCGCAGCCTGGAGCCGAACTTTCAACTTACTAGTCTATCGCAACTAGTTAAGATAGTTTACACAGATTACCTGGCAAAAATGACGCTCAGCCAAACAGATGAAGTAGCTCCAGATATTATGCAAGAAATCCAAGTTTTCATCTTAAACCCAAGAAAGAAAGAAATCAACTTGGCATCCTTAGCAGATGAGGAGAACAAATGAAATACTATACTGGAGTTGGATCAAGAAAAACTCCAAAAGAAATTTTATCTTTGATCAAAGATATTGCAACTCAATTAGCATTAAAAGGTTTTACTCTTCGTTCAGGCGAAGCTGTTGGAGCTGATAATGCATTTGAACGCGGCTGCAAGTTAGGAAATGGTTTAAAAGAGATTTACAAAGCAGAAGACTGTACGCCAGAGGCTATGAAGATTGCATCACAATTTCATCCAGCATGGAATAGATGCACTAATTATGCTAAACAGTTGCATGGAAGAAATTCTTTTCAAGTTCTTGGAAAAGACTTATCTACTTTAAGTAATTTTTTAATCTGTTGGACACCTGATGGCTGTACTAGTCATAAAGATCGTAGCATTAAAACTGGAGGTACGGGAACAGCAATAAGCATTGCAAATCATTATAAGATACCAATATATAATCTAAAATTAGAAAAAGACTTAGAACGAATTAAATTATTATTATTAATGGAGTTATAACATGAGCAAAGCCCGCGTAGTTTCAACCCGCATGACCATTGAAGACCTCGCCAAGGCACGTGATGGCCTACTGGCTAAAGGTATAGATCCAGCTGAATTAACAACAACTAGTCAGCTTATCAAATTTACTTTCTACTACGGAATTATTTATCTTTGCACAGATCCAAAATCTCCACCAAGTCAGGCATCCACAGAATTTGTACGACAGAAATTCAGCCAAACCAAAGGACTAACTTTGAATGATCTGGAATAACTAAAATCAAGAGGCTTAAACTATGTGCGAATCTATCAAAGAAGTCCTAATGCGACGTGACGGCATATCTGCACTTGAAGCACAAGATTTGATCAACCAAGCCATGGAAGCCTTGCAAGAATATATAGCTTCTAATGATCTTGAAGCCGCCGAGAATGTTTGTGAAGAATACTTTGGATTAGAACCAGATTTCTTAACTGAGCTAATGTAAAAAGGAACTTACAAAATGCTAAAAATAAAATTCGTACAACAGCAAAAAGAAGATGCTGATAAATTAACTAATTTCTACGAATCTATTATAGAAATAACTAACAGATATGGAGGTCATGCAATGGTAGTCCACGACTCGATAGAAATGGAAGTACCTGAAAATCATAGGTTAGAATTTATTACTGAAATAAATGCTTTATTAAATAACTCAACAAAGCAAGAGAATTAATTAGCCTAATATGAAAAACCTCCCACACTATAAGACACCAACTAACTTTCTTTGTTCAGCCTGCAATCAGTCCTGTCGCATAATTGCCTTAGACGATTCATTTAGCTATTCAGGCACTCATTGCACAGGCGGACAATCAGGTGTTCACTATCCATCTGATTATGGCAGTCCTGTAACTGATTGCTGCGAGGCAGACGTTCCAGATGCTGAGATGGATGAACCAGATTATGACTATTAAAGGAGAATTAACATGCCAACTTATAGAATTGAATCACTTTTTTATTACAACAACCTGAAATGCTGCGTAATTTTAGGTTCTCTAGGGCATCGCTGTGGTTATGTTGGAGTTCCTCCAGAACACCCATTATACAATGTTGACTATAATACCAACTTAAATAATCCAGAACTTCTTCAAGAAATTAAAAATTCTCCTTCAGGTAAAAGAAGCATAATAAGTTTATTTTGCTGGGATGGTGAAGATGTATCACCAGGTATTCTTTTCAACGTACATGGAGGCATCACATATTCTGGAACCTCTAATAAATATCCAACACTACAAATTGATCCTATTTGGTGGTTTGGCTTTGATTGTGGCCATTATGGTGATGGTAAAGACTGGGAAGCAGTAAAAAAATATTTTCTTCCAAAAGAATGGGAATACCTCTATAAGATTGATTCTTTATATTTTGATGATTCTCAAATCAGATCAAAAGAATATGTTGAAGATGAATGTAGATCTTTAGTAGAGCAGCTTGTTTACGTTGGAAAAGTTTTAAAAGAGTACAAGAAATTTATGGCAACTTTAAGAGAAATGAATGAGGTTTAGTCATGGTAATGAAATACAAAGGTAAAACTCTTACCACCGAACAAGAAGCTCACGTCAACACTATTCTTGATGGCAATAATTATGCCATTCAAGCACCTCCTGGAAGTGGCAAAACATTCCTGCTGCTTGCAATGGCTCGCAAAATGTCAGGATATGGACTGTCCATCTCATTCAACAAACTCCTAGCCCAGGAAGCTGCAACCAAGTTTTCCAGCAACATAATGTGTAAAACCGGCCATGCATTAGCATACGGCACAGTTGGCTACAAATACAAGAAGAAGCTCAGCAAATTGACAGGCAAACAACTAGCGGATACTTTCTACATTGGAGAATGGCAGTTATACAATAGTCCAGCCAACAAAGGTTACTTAATCCTAAATACGATTCGCAAATACTGTTATTCTAGTGACGAAGTTATTCAGTACAAACATTTGCCACGCCTAACAATCTTACAAGACTCAGATCTGGAAGTTATGCGTGAAGATTTGGTTCAACACGCGAATCTAGTGTTTAACGAAATGGCTGACATAAGCAAGCCTATGCCAATCACTCATGATGTTTATCTCAAAATCTGGGCCCTCACAAATCCAATTATCAATAAAGACTTCATCTTCTTTGACGAATATCAAGATAGCAATCCAGTCATTGCACAAGTAATCAAGAATCAAAGTTGTCAAAAGATCTTCGTTGGCGACTGTTTCCAACAAATCTACAGTTGGCGTGGGGCCGTTAATGCACTCCAGGATGACAATCTTGCAAAGCTATACATTACTAGAAGTTTTCGTTTTGGTGAAAACATTGCCAATATGGCAAATACCATAATTACGGGATACTATCCATATCAGTTCGAGTATGTACCATTCCATGGCAACGACGACGTTACATCATCTATTCATTATGAACCACTTCCAGCCGTAGACGCAATCTTATGTCGGACAAACAAAGGAATTATTGCAGAAACAATCGAAGCTCTTGGCAAAAATCTGTCTGTCCACATCCTGGGTGGAACGCAACAACTTACATATCTTATCAACTCTATAGTTCAGCTCAAAATTCAGGGATATTCAAATCATCCAGACCTTTTCCTTTTTAAGAGCTTCGCAGATTTGAAAGAATATGCTGATTCTCCAATGGGCGGAGACATTAAACCTATCCTCAAATTGATCGAACTCTATGGCAGGGAACGCTTGCTAAGTATTCTTGAATCAACTGTAGAAGATCCAAACGAAGCTGACGTAACCATAACTACTGCACATAAAGCAAAAGGCTTGGAATGGTCTAGAGTGAGGCTGGCCAATGATTTCAAAGTCCCAAGTGATAACGGTAACCCTACTACAGAGGAAACCAACATCTTGTATGTAGCCGCATCTCGGGCATTGCATCAACTTGATGTGAGCAAATGTGAAGCTTGCTGGCCTCATACTTTTGACAAGGCCCGAAAGGTTGCTTATGAACAATGGCAAGTAGATCAAATGCTTGAAAAAGATGTAGCTTAAGGAGTAATAATATGAAAAATTTAATTCGAAAAGAATTGATTCACACACATCCAGGCATGAAAATAGAAGATTTTATGCAAGCAATTGATAATACAGGAGGATGGCCCGTTGGCTATACCTATGTTTCGTTTTATCATGCTTTAGAATATAGTGACAGGTATTGCCAATTTACTAACAATTACCTTCAAACTGGTTGGTGGACAACCATCTGCCATGCTGACAATTATTATTACTGGAAACTTTCAGAAGAAAAGAAGAGCGAAATACTGAAAGTTGCACGACAACAGCTTATTCGCCAGCTTAGCTAAAACAATTAAGGAGCCTAACCTATGAACAAGCGACAACTAAAGAAAATAATCACCCTATATCGAGAAGGCTTATCTTGTGAAATCTGTATATCAGTTATGCTTGACCTCATGCGAGGTAAAAGTACCATCGAGATAGCAATGGCAATTCATGCTTTTTACGAATCATTATTTGATCTTAATTTAAAAACTATTTAATTTTTGTAATGGAGCCAATTGTGATCAAACGCAAATTCTTACCAGAACTCCTCGGAATGAATCTTTACCAGACTAGTCGCAACGAATCTTTTTATGCCTGGAATCATAAACATGCCCTCAACAAAAGGCCAAACGAATTGATTTACTTTGTTACAGATGTTGGGAAAAGAATATTAATTGTTAACAAATAACCAATGTATTTAATAGGAGAAAACATAAAATGAGAATTATTGGTAAAACAGAAAATGGATTTATACTAGAAGCATCAAGAAAAGAACTTTCTAATTTAACTGGTTATTATTCAGAATTTGCTGATTCAACATCAAAGTTAAAGGTAGGACAACTCATTAAAGTGTCTGAGATGTATGATCAACTTTATACTTTAGCATCTAAAACTGATACTATTTCTAATATATCTAAGAAACTTGTTGAGCTTGTTGGGAGTCTTCAAATTATTAATCCCATCATTAAGGAATTACTTCCTACAGATAAGGGAATGGATTAATATGAATAAAGCCAAAATAATAGATTTGACTATTAAGCTTCTTTTTTGGGCTGTTATAATATTCTTTGTAGCTAAAGCTGATTCAGAAAAGAATAAGATGATAGTCGAATTGAAAGAAAGAGCAAACCTCGTGCCAGTCGTAACTGTTGATGCCTTAGGCATTTGTAAAGTAACCCAAGGAGGAAAATCCTACATGCTGATTGATGTCACCAATGAAACGAAAGCACTTGATGAAGTTAAACAAAAGATTAGTAAGGAGAAATAATGTGGCAAAGATTACTCGAATACTTCATGCTCTTCTTACTCGCTTGTGTAGCATTCAGTCTTTTTTTACGCGAAAAAGTAAAAGCTCTTACGATCAGGATAGGAAAATAATGCGAATAGCAAGATTACATATTTGGAGGATAAAATGACTATAGAAGGCTGGTATTATCTGCATGAAAATGGTAATTTGATATATAAAAGAGAACTCGGTGATACAGTTGCAGAATTGCGGGAAAGTACTTTCGTTAAAGGGATATGGGCGTTCGATCATGCAGATCGAGCTCAGGCATGGACAATACTTGTAGAAGCACTGGCAGCAGGAGCAGATATTCATAGAATAAAAAATTTAGCTCAAAAATGGTTTTGTGATGATGATGATGCAAAAAACTATGCAGATTATGTTGATATAAATATATTTATGGATGCTAATAGCTGGTGTGCTACAAAACTGACTTTATAAATCTTCAAGAATCAATTGCTGGCTTTGGTGACACCGCACTTGAAGCAATAGCAGAACTTTGTAAAGCCCTCGGATATAAACCAAGTAAAATGTGGGGAGCCTCATTCAAAGATCTAATTAATAAATAATTGGAGGGTAAAATGAATACTGTAAAAAATACTTTGATTTTTCTCGCATCTTTTATAGTCGTAGGATTATTTGTCTTTCTTATTGATCAATTATATCCAACATTTCCGATTGATCAAACAGCTTTGCAACCTTTTTCAAATAGAAATGTTATTACCAGTTTGGATAAATAACTATGAATATTCCTATCGAAGCTATACGTGCAGCCAGAGATGCACTTGAACTACAGTACATAATAGCTTCAAGTGAAGAAAGTCTAAAAAGTTGGGGATTATCCTACAGAAAGATACAAGAAGAAATTAATAAGACAAACGAATTATATATTTCTGAACTGGATAAGTGGCTAAAGGAGGTGGAGAAATGAATGTATATTTGCTTTATCGTACTGATTCTGTTGGCTATGAGGAATATGATGCCAAAGTAATTATTGCCAGAACTGAAAGTGAGGCTCGCGAACTTGCGAATGTTAAAACTGCTGATGAAGGTCCAATCTGGAATGATCCTACCAAAGTTACTTGTGCAAACTTGGATTTGCATGTTGCTCGGGTTGTTCTTGAGTCATTTAAGGCAGGATGAAAAAGAATAAAAAGAGGGCGAAAAACGCTTGACAGGGGGACGGTTTTCGGTTATTGTGTGGGGACATTTGACGGTGTTTAAAAATTCCTTAAAGCCTTAAAGGGCCTCCATCAATATAATGATTAAAGAATTAACATACGATGAACTTCATAAGAAATTCAAGTACTTTCCAGCCTCAGGGATCTTAATAGCTAAAGAAAATGATTCTTTAGTTGGAAAGATAAATTATGCTGGATATTTAAACGTTTTTTTAAATGGAAGAATTTATGGAGTTCATCGTATAGTTTATTTTATGTATTATGGCTATATGCCAAAAGGCCATATTGACCATATTAATAGAATTAGAAATGATAATAGAATAAAAAATTTACGTGAAGTTTTTGCTTCGGAAAATGCTAAAAATAGAGGTAATGGAAAGACAAATAAATCTGGAATTATTGGTATAAGATGGCTTGGTCATGTAAAACGTTGGAAAGTATATATTACTTTTAAAGGAAAATTAATTCATATAGGAAATTTTAAGTTTTTTATTAATGCAGCAAAAGCTAGATTATATGCAGAGAATATATTTAATTATACTTCGCATACTATTGAAAGCCCAGCAGCAAAATTTTTAAAAAGTATAAACTTTGCTAAATTTTTAGATGGAGAATCAAATAGTGTTTCATCCGAATGGAGGTTTTTTTGCCTAGAACGCAAGAAGATTCTTGATCAACTTGCAAATAGCTAAAAATCTTTATTCATCAATCTTGGGCATGTCGCCCATTCTACAAACCCCCTAATTAGGAGATTCAAAAATGAGCATGATCAAAGTAGTTAGCAACCAGGCCAGCAGGGAAATCACCGTAACCGAACCGGCAGTCCTTAACCTCGGAACTATCGAAGAGATGGTACAGGCTCTCGGTGAGGATCTTACCGTGAACATGGTAAAGAACCAGCTGAAGGTTTCTTTCCGCGCTGTTATTCGTCGCAAACTTGAAGAGAAAGACGACAATAACGAATTCAGCAATACTGACGAAGCCATCGCAGCTGAGGATTTCAGCGACTGGAAGCCGACCCTTCGGATTACTAAAACTCCCGAGGAGAAAGCTCTGGAAGCATTGGGCAATCTTCCGCCTGAAGTTCGTGATGCAGTTCTGGCCCAGTTCAACAATCGGTAAATTAGTAAAGTAGTGGTGGCGAAATTGGTAGCCGCAAGGCATATGGGTTGGTCCTAGCCTAAACTCGCGAGTATCGACGCAACAGTATAGACATCATGCTATATGAGTCAAGAGAAAAGATTGAGTGCCTTAAGACTATGCAGGTTCGAATCCTGCCCACTACTTTTAATCTTTATTGCCGGAAACGCATTGGATAGCAAGTCCATGCGCACCATTCGACCTGAATTGACAGGTATCGCCAGCATGACGATGTTGGAATCGGTTTCTTAATTATAAGGAGTTATTATGATAACTGGAAAAAAATTAAAAGAGCTTGTTATGTATATTCCTGATGATGCAAAAATTTATGCTTATGAGGGTGAGGATACAGGTTTTGGTATTCGTATGAAGGATGGTTCTTATGCCTGGATACGTGCTCATGATAATGATATCGAAGATGATCAAACAGAATTTAAATTAAATATTTCAGAAATTATTGGAAGTTAAATTATCTCACCTAGCTCCTTTTCATTAAGTTCAACGAGAGGATTTCTCAAATGAATTTTTACGAAAAAATAGACTACAGTGCATTATCAACCTATCTTACATGTCCCCGAAGGTTCTTGTTCCAGTATGTAATGAATCTCAAACCAGCTGGGCAGTCCATCCATTTGGTATTTGGAAGCTGCTGGCATTACGGCCTAGAAACTACTTATAACATTCTAATTAAGGATTCTTCACCATCTGTTCTTGATGCAACTGAAATATCCATAAAAGCATTCCACAAGCTCTGGAAGCTCGATGGCGAACCATTTTGGAAAAACGAGGATGCAATCTTTCCCAAATCTCCTGGTCATGCAGCCAACATGTATAAGGGCTATTGGGATCGCTTTCTCGTAAGTGATGTAAAAAATCGTTCCATCTTAGCTGTTGAAGCACCATTTTCCATCGACCTGTCTGTAAAGGGCTTGAAGCTGCCCAATTATATTGGTCGCATCGACCTGATCTTTTCCAGCGGTGAAAACGGAATCGATATTCTCGACCACAAAACCGCTAAGGCTATCTACTCTACAACACCACAAACCTTTGAAATGTCATTCCAGTCAGACGGTTACTTAACTGCTGGCAGAATTTTTTATGATAAAATCCCAACCATTACTTATCGAGTCGCTCTTTGTCAGAAAAGCAAGATCGATTTTGTTCCAATTACGATCAACAAACGATCAGCGGCAATTGAACACTTCCTGTCTGATCTTTGTCATTATGCCGATGAGATTCAGCAAAACTTAAACTTACTTGAAGAAGACAAAATCAACTGCCGGGATCGTTCAGACTGTTTGAAATCTTTCCATCGCAATCCAGGCTATGCTTGCACAACCTTTATGTCAGTTTGTCCTTATTATGATCTTTGCAGGCTCCGAAACAATCCGTTGCATTGGATGGAAAAAGCACCACAAGGATTTATTCATTCTGAATGGGACCCAGAGTTGCATGAGGCAAAGACAAAGCAGAGATTAATGGAGGTGTGATTATGAAACATGGAATAATTACAGAAATTAATTGGAAATACATAGCATCTGTATTAGCTAATGAAGATGATGATGTTCAAAGTGATTTCTTTAAATCATTTGTTGCAGAATGTAAAACTTGGGGAACATCATACGAAGTTCAAACACAATTAGCAGGTATAAATGCTAAACTTACTAAGGATGAAAAAGAAGTATTAGGAATGATAACTTATCAATCCGATAGTGAGGTATAAAGAGTAGTTAAGATTACTATCATTTAAAGGAGTTTTAGATGAAAACATTTGATTTAGTTTACACAATCGAATCAGCCTCATCCTGGAGAGGTAAAGAAGCTATTAAGATCAAAAGCAATCTTGCTGATGATAAATTGGTTGAATGTGAACTTTCACAAAGCCTTGTAGATCATCTCAAAACAGAAGCTGCTGTTCTTGATCCAGATAAACTTCTCCTAACCATTGCTGAAGCACAGAAACGAGAAATTCAAACTAGTATTGAAAGCATGGACGATATGGCTGTTCTAGCAAAAGCTCATGCTGACAAAGCATATGAAATCCTTTCAACAATTGCTGAAGATGCAGAGACGAAGTATGCAGAGATTGAAGAGAAATTCGTAGCTACAGAAAAACGCTTTAAGGATAAGATGCTTTCAACCTCTGAAAGTATCAAAACTCATGTGGAAAAACTCTCTGTTGTTGAGGAAAAACTTACAAAAATTGACAATTGGTCACTGGAAAAACTAACTGAAACTTTAAAACAGTTAATTAAAATCATAGAGGCTGATCCTGAACTTGTTAAGTTAGTTTTGGATTATAAGAAAGCATAATTATTTCATTTAAAGGAGTTTTAAATGAATCCACAAGTAGCTACAGCACCAAATTTTAACAAAACAAAGCTAGTTGAGAAGAAACGATATTTTAATCTCAAATTCTTACTGACTGGAAACTCAGGCTCAGGGAAGACTCACTTCACAGCAACCTACACTAAAGGCCCACTTCATTATTATCTTTTTGATAAGGGAGGTGAAAAAACGGTTGAAAAAATTATGGGCAGTAGGAATGATATTACAATTGATAATTTCTCAGCCGATTCTTTACTCTTTTCTGATTTTTGGCGAACCTTCCAGGAGGATGAAAAGAATGGTTTATTTCAATGGCTGAAGGAACAGTCAGGCATGTTGGTTCTTGACTCTCTGACTAATGCTAACAAGAAAGCAATCCATGAAATTGAAAAGAAGTCTGGCATTACTCCAAGCGGCATTGGTAAAAAGATTGACATGAAGATGGGCATGGCACCTGCTCATTGGGGCCAACTCTTGAACTGGATGTCAACTTTGGTAAGCTCACTCCAGGAGTTGCCTTGTGCAGTTGCAGTTACCGTCCATCTGCACACACTCATGAATTCTGATCAAGAAGTAGTTGCTAGGTATCCAGCAGTAAATGGCCAGTTCAGGCAACTGCTTGCAGCAGATTTTGATGAAGCCTACCTGTTGACGACGCAAGGAACTAAGAGACAGATATTCTTTACTGAAAAACTCGCATTCGAAGCAAAATCTCGTGTGTTTGATATGCCAAAGGTTGAAGGAATTACAATGGATCAGCTAGCAGCAGCTTATTTGGCAGGCAAAACAGTTATTCCACAATCAGGAGTTTAACTATGGCAAGAATAGCGAGACTCATAATCTATGATGGTGATGAACTTTCTTTAGTAAAGCAAATGGCACAATCAATGCCTGAAGGATTACATGAAAAAGGAAAAGTAAATATTATGATTATTGATCTTGGACAAAATCCAATTCTAAATGGAGCAGTTCAAGAATTGACTAGAAATAAAGAAAGAGATCAGTCTATGCGTAAAGTATTTGAAAGCAATTATGGAGGTAACTCAAATAAAGAAAACTCTAGTAATAATCTTGATCTTGAGCTTAGGAAAATAGACCTACAATCTATGGTAGATAGATAATAAGTCATTCCACAATCCATCTCAGCTTAATTAAAGGAGTTTTAATTATGGAAAAGCAAATCGTGGAAATCAACGGAGTAAAGTTTGAAGTTGATATGAGCAGCGCGAAGATTATTTCTGAATACAAAATCGGGGATAAAGTAAATGTTTTAGTAAAAGAATATTCTGAGAAAACTGTATGCCCAGGCATCATTGTAGGCTTTGATAACTTCAAAGATTTGCCTACTATTACTGTAGCTTATCTCAAAATTAGCTACAACGAAGCATCGATTAAGTTTGTATATTTTAATAGTGATTCAAAAGAAGTTGACATTGCTCCATGTAGAGAATCAGACCTTATTTTTAATAAGAGTGATATTATTACCAAGATGGATCGTGAAATTGCAGTTAAAGAGAAAGAAGTAGAAGATTTGATTCGGAAGAAAAATTATTTCTTAAACAACTTTACAAAACATTTCGAGGATGCAATGGCAGTTAAGACTAACGAATAAAAAGGAGAGCATAAAACACCTAAAACTAAAACGAAAATGATCAATCAAACCAACTTTACCAACTTTTGATCGAAGAATCGTTCTTTGATCAAGCAGCAAAAAAAAACCTATTTAAAGGAGTATTAACTATGTCTATGATTCCTAATCTGTCCGAAATTCCTGATAAAGCCCCCGTTGAAGCTGGCGAATATGATTTGACCATCTCTAAGGTAAAAGAAACCAAGTCTCAGCGTACTGGCAGGTATGGTTGTCAACTCATTATTAATGTCGACGGAGAAGATAACGCTTCAACTATTTTTCACACTCTCTGGTATGGGAATTACAAAGATTATCAGGGCGATGATGAGGAAAAGAATAACCTCATGTGGCGAATGGTAAAAGATTTCCTTCGCGCACTTGGACTTGACCCAGACCAGGAAACCGACGAATCTGATCTGGTCGGTTTGAACTTTACGGCTGAACTCAGTTTTAATGACGGAATGAGTACAGATGATGATGGTAATCCGATTAAAGTTGGTCAGCCCAGGAATGAGATAGCAAGAGTTGTTTAATTAATAAAGCTATGAGTGGAATAGGTAAACAGTCTGCTACCAGTAGAACCTGGCCGTGATGTCCCGCCGAGGCTGAGATTACAAGATACGAAACTACAGACTATCCACTCATTTTAATTACGGAGCTTTATGATCAAGTTTAATTCGATATTAGAGTCTAGTTACCACTTTCAGTTAGCTAGGTCTGGCATTGCTGGAACAATGTCATTCTGAACGAGGCGTTGATGTGACGCCTACAAGATATCGGAATAAATAAATAGCAAGGTGGTGGAACTGGTAGACGCGCAAGGGATAAGTAGCGGCGAGCGAAAAAATACCTTGGAATACCGAACAAACAATTTCTGCTGAGAATTTCTAGAGTTCGTTGATGCAGACGGTACATCAAACTTCGTACAGGTTCGAATCCTGTCCTTGCTATTAAGCAAAACATGCTGTTCACTTATGAACGACCAGTTGAATAGGTTGCAAGTAAGTGAACAGCAACTTTTATGCTTATTTATCTTTACTAAGAATTAATCTGCTAAAATATTAATGTTTAGCAAAGATAAATATCTCTTAAAGGAGAAAATTATGATGGATTTTACTAAAATAACAATTAGTTCAGAAGTTTATTATTCCGTTAGGCCAAATAGAAAAAATCCAAATCCAAAACTTCCAGTTAAATGTAAAGTAGTTTATATCTTTAAGGCATTTGAAATTCCAAAAACTGATAAAGTCATTAAGTATTATGGAGAAATGGTAATTAATCCAAAATATGCTTCTTTGTTTGGACCAAATAAAAGTGATAGGATTGTATTAAAAAGAGGTAAAAAGGATTTTATAATTATTCCAGTTCATAATAATACTCTTTCTTGGATAGATTTAAAGTTAGTAGAAGCTAATTAAGGAGCTTATCTAATGAATCATGAACAACTCATAAAAGAAATCTCTCAAGCAAATATGGCCTATGCTTCTGGCATACCATTCATGACAGACAGCGAATATGATCTGTTATGGCAACAACTTCATGCCATAGACCCCCATAATAATATCCTCTATCATACCGCACAAGGCCGGACTGCTTTGACAGGCAAATCCTGGCACAAGCATCCAATATATGGAACGAACAAAGCATTCAACATGCTAGACCTTAAGCCATTCCTCACAAGGTTTGGCTCTTACGTACTTCGGATCGAACCCAAATACGATGGCTGTGCAGCAGTTATAACCCTTACAGATACCGGAGTAAATATAACTCTCGAAGGCGACGGAAGATGTGGACGAGACATAACGCACTTAATGCCATACATTACGTTTCCATTCCAGCTTAGGCACTTTCAGCCAGTTGAAATACTTATCCCACTGAGTGAGTGGAACCCAGACTATGGAGCAAATCCAAGAAATGTAGTCGCAGGCTGGCTAGATCGAAAATATGACAAACCTTCTGCCATGATGACAGCTATCCCCCATAATCATGGCAACCTCTTCGAAGAATACACATACTCCGGTAGCTTAGAAGCTATGGGAGATTTTCTGCTTGAAACATATAACAAATGGTCAAAGATCTATCCGATGGATGGACTTATGATCAAGGTAGCGGATGAAAAAGTTCGACTGGTTGCAGGTAATAATGGTCAGACCAATAACTGGAGCATAGCCTGGAAACCTCCAATCCAAGTTAAAGAAACAAAAGTTGTTAATATCGAATGGAACATTAGTAGACTCGGTCGGGCAATTCCAACTGTTGTCTATGAACCAATTGAACTTTGTGGCACTACCAATAATCGCGTAACAGGCAATAATGCTGCTTGGATAATAAATAAAGGAATTACATCTAATTCAATTATAACTGTAGGAAAAGCTGGAGAGATAATTCCTAAAATAATTATTGTTAAAGATCCTTCTGAAAATAATGCACATTCGCAACTTCCAGCTTTTTGTCCAAAATGTAATAATATATTATCTTGGGAAGGAGTGCATCTTGTTTGTAATGGAGAAAAGTGTATAGCAAAATCCATTGTCTCCATTGCTTATTTCTACTCTCAAAAAGGCATCAAAATAGACGGTGTTGGTGAAGGTATTATAGAAAAGTTACTCCAGAATGAAAAATGTTATTCAGTTCTATCAACCAAGCCTTGGGCACTTCTCGATCCACTTAGCTATTCTATTGTGCCAGACATAATAAATACGATTGGCGTAACGATTTATAGCAACATTGCTGAACAAGTATTTTCAATGAATAATCAATGCACAATGGCACACTTTGTAGCAGGTTTGGGCTTACCAGGATTAGCATATAAATCCTCTTTGAGGCTTTGTCAATATTTAAGAACCGGCCAGATTAATATTCACATAACTGATAATGCTAAACGCAGTTTTATTACTGCTGCAACTATTTATACAGAAGCTATTAAAGAGATGAAGAACTTTTCTTTCGCCCCACTCCCTAGTGAAGCGAAAGCAATTTATTGTATTACCGGATCGTTAAGCCAGTCACGAGAAACTATGATCGAAATCTTGAACGGCTATGGATATGAATTTTCATCTGGAGTAACGAGAGAAACAAATTACTTGGTCGTCGGAGATGCTCCAGGAAGAACCAAGGTAGAAAAGGCAACTCGTTACAACATCCCTCAGATAACTGAGGAACAACTTTTTAACCTTTTACGGTGAACAAAATGCTCAAAGAAGAATGTAAAGTAACTGCACGAATAGACAAAGACTTGTACGAACAAGTCCAAGAACACTTTCATCATGGACAGCAAACAAAACTGTTCAGGCAAATATTCCTTTCGTTGAAAAGCATCATTAATGGTGGAAAACTGAATGAAGTTCTTGACTATATGTATAAGGGTAAGGCATTAACTTTGCCCGGAATTGAGGAATAATTATGAACTTTAAATGGAGTTAGTAATGAAAACACATTATAAAGTTACAAAATATTTACCTGATTTAAATAAGGTTACAATGCATTGGGATGAATATATTGAGATAGAGCGAAGTCTTTGTGGTTCATTAGTAACTCAAAGAACAGCAGATATAAAAAAAGTAACATGTAAAAAATGTCAAAAATTATGGGGAAAAGGATGATATATACAAAACAAAAAGAACTTGCAGATTGGCAAAATAAAAACTTTCCAATAGAAAATATGTTAAAACTATCTAAGGAAGACTTAGTTTTAATGATTTGCAATCTTCAAATGGCACTAGGTATGTCTGAAGAAGTTGGTGAAATATCTCATACAGTTCTTAAGGGAACTCAAGGTATTCGTGAAGGTAAGAATGGAATTAATAAAGAGCTTCTTGCTGATGGATTCGGTGATGTTTTCATTTATGGCTCTCAGCTAATGACTTTAAATAAAGTAGATGTGTCTGATGCTATAAATACTACTATTCAGCAGGTTTTAAAAAGAGACTGGCAAAATAATAAAGATGATGGTGAGGTTTAACTATGCCACTAATGGATCGTATTTACTGCCGATCATTCTTAGAAATGTCTTATCCAGAGCAAGCCAGATTGATTGAACGCGTTCGGACTATGCGAACTTCTGCGCTGAATGCAGCTCTTGTTAAGTCTCAAAAGATCACTAAGTCTGCCATGAAGAATATTTCTAAGAACTCTGGAACAAAGCGCGGCAAGAAGATGCTGGCTGATCCTACCAAGAATGCAACAGACTTGCTTGGAAAACTTTCAGCCAATCAAATAGAGTTAATCAAAAGGCAGTTTCAAAATTTAAACTAGAGAAAATTTTATGGAAACCTTAAAATGTCAAGCAGAATATAATCAATTTACTCAAATAGATTATGGATGCCATCAAGATTGTGCTAATAGTTGGAGAGATTAAGAATAATTAAAATAGTTTTAATGAGGACTAATAAATGCAACTATTCCAAATAGAAGAAAGAAACATCTCAGACATTATCATCAAAGATCGCGCACGATCAGCAGTAGGCGACATCTCCAGTCTAGCCGATTCAATCTCAATGGTCGGCCAACTTCATGCGATCTTAATAGATTCAAATAACGTCCTAATCGATGGCTTACATCGCATCGAAGCCTTTAAAAAACTTGGGCGAGAAACAATCGAGGTTCGAGTATTCGACGGCATTACTGAAGACGATCATTTTTTGATTGAACTTCTTAGTAACATGGATCGTAAGGAGTTCTTATGGCATGAGGAAATAGACCTCAAGTATAAGCTGCATAACTATTGGGTTGAAGCCGCAGCCAAGGAGGGCAAATCTTGGGGCTACCGCGAAACAGCTAAACGGCTCAAGTGCAGTCTCGGTGGCTTATCTACTGACCTTGCTTTCGCAGAAGCTCTCAAAGTCTTTCCGATCCTTAAAGACCAGTCTACTAAAGGCCGAGCTAAAGAAGCATACAAAGCTCTCGGTGAACAAGCTAAGGCACTTCAGCGAATGGGAAGTTTTACCGATGCTGAAAAAGGGCGTTTAGTTGCGTTACAGAATGGAACCA
>Ga0209728_1000123_pt1 | contig 70925 bp, 86 predicted proteins | sample RifGroD1_FD_183997 | JGI IMG/M metagenome (GOLD analysis project Ga0209728, IMG submission 183997) | Groundwater microbial communities from Rifle, Colorado, USA - Groundwater D1 (SPAdes) (version 2) | ecosystem: Environmental > Aquatic > Deep subsurface > Groundwater | place: Rifle, Colorado... | reverse complement strand
TTTTTGTTGATATTTACAGTTATCTTTCTCTGCACAAATAATTTGGATTGCTCCTGAAGGAGAATAGAAGAAGTTAGTTTATTTACTTTTGACATAAGGGATACCTCCGTTTTTTATTTTATTTTTTATTTTTTATTTTTTATTTTTTGTTATTGTTTATTTTTAATATTTATAAGTAAAATTATATTTATAATTTGTTAACTACTTAAATTATTCTTTAACTTTTCCTTTGCTTTCTTTCTCTCTTTTCTACCTCTTTCAATGACTTTAACATCACACCATCCTTCATTTTCATCGTTACCATCAATTTTACTATAATTTATAACTCTTAAAACTTTGTCAGGATACTTGTAATCAAATATCTTAACCTTAATTTTTGAGTCTTGAGTAATGAATCCTTTAGTGTCAAATATTATTATATCTCCATTCTCATATTCTACTTCAAAATCTGCGATATAGTGAATAGGCAATATTTTTTTACCATATTTCTCATATCTTTCCTGTAACAAAAATTTAGGTTGTATTTTTATACTCTTAACTATTCCTTTTTCTTGTTGAGAGAGAAGGTAAACATAAAATCTGTATTCCAGATCGCTAGAAAAGGTGTATCCGTTTAATGTTCTTTTTTCTTTTGATTTAGGAGAGGTATTCACGTTAAATTTTGATCTTGCCATATAAACACTCCAATTCTTTAAATTTTATTTATTTTAAAACAAAAATAACTATCCTAAGAAAAATACAAGATAGTTATTTCTAATCTAAATTTATTTTACTTTTATCAAAAATCACACATCCACTAAACACCTATAAATTAAGGGTTTCTAATTTCCAAAATCAGTATGAAATCTCAGTTTTATGCTAATAAAACTAAAAAATAAGGATTACTCCACATCAACGCATAATTTAATGTGTTGGTATGAAATAATCCTTATTTTAGTATAATTATGTGAATTAAATTAACTAGATTTAGTTAAAATTATATTTATATTATGTATAAATATTCAGTTATTTATCTACATTATTCAATTGTATGTTACTGAGTTGCATAACTAACGCACCTTAGTTAGTTGACTACTCTAAAGTAAATGAATTAGACCTAAAATTTGTTACAGTTCCATTTACAGTTATGTCCTGTACTGTATCAGAAATAAAATTATCAAAAATTAAATTTCCAACAGTACCGTCAACGACTAAAGGAACAATAGTATTTCCTGCGGTATTTTTTAAATACATATTGTTTATATTTAAGTGATTAACAGAATATCCAGAAAAGACTTTTACTACAGCCGTTGAATCTGTTACTATATCAGAGTAATCAATAGATAAATCCGATATTTTTAGATATTCACAATTCCCGTCAATATGGATAGTTGTTTTGTCTGCTTGCTTTGTAATAGATGAAATATTAGATAACTCAATAGAACCCATATTACCATCACCACTCATTCCATCCACCGCAATTCTTCCCATTAAAACAGTATCTTTATTGAAAATACCACGTATGTTTTGTATTTTTATATTATCAATTCTAGCAGAAATGCTTAATATCCTAACACCTCTATATCCATTATCGGAATATATACCATCTACGAATATATTATCCATATCGCCATTTTCCATTTGAGTAGCAAAACTTGCATTGCTCATTCTAAATATTTGGTCATCAGCATTTAATGCTACTAAATCGTCGTTGGTATTTCCTTGTAAATTAATTATTCTACCGTTATAACATTTACCGTGTAAATGAACACCGTCCATATTGAGATTATTAAGATTGTAGTCATATGTTATATTCTCAATTAAGAAATTAGTCAATCTACAAAATTGAGTTCCAAATGTAACCGGATTTCTTAAAGTTAGGTTTTTAAAAGTAAAACAGGTTATTCCAGCAAATCTAAATATACCGTATAGCAAAGCATATTCATACGTGTTACTTTCATTACTACCATCAAAAATACCGCCATCTATAGATATATTTATATTGCCATTTATTGGGTCGCTATTTTCAAACATTGGTTTATTTACAGACGGTTTCATTTTTAATCTCGTATTACTCCCAAATTTAAGAGATGAGTTACTTGGTATTTTAATAGTATTGTTTATATAATAAATACCTTTTCGTTGTAGCACAAAAGTATTTGTTTGGTTGAGAATGTTCTGTATATATTCTGTAATATCCTCTCCGTCAACTGGATATGTTTGATATTTTTGAAAATATAAAAACATATTTTTATGAGAAATAAAATCAGTTATTGTACCATTAAACCATCCATTAGGATAATTAGACATAAGCAAATACATTTGATACATAGGTATTTCATTTCCAACACCAAATAAAACAGTTAAATCTATGCACCCAATATATTTAACAGAAACATTATCCCAACCATCCGTTCTTGTATCTTGTGTAGTTACCCGATAGTTAGTTGTTCCACCAGCAGTAATAATGCCGTAAAGGTATTCATAATTACCACTTCCTGTATGGTATTTTACTTCTAATCCAGAAAGTGATACTTGTACTAAGGGAGACGTACTTTTTACATTTGCGAAAAAATAATATTTATGACCTGTTGTTACTGGGACTGTAGGACTACTATATCTGCCATTTTGTGCAGTAGCTAAAAATATCAATTCATTATTTATAGACGATATTAAACTACTAGATGTACCAACCCAACCAACAGTATTATTGCTTATATCACTATTAGTTATAGGATTTATGGCATTGAACTTTTTAAAATTATCAATTTCTGCAAATTTAGCATTAAATGATGGATTAAACCGCGACATAACTAATCCCCTCCCCACTCACAGAGGCATCAATCCATATTTGATTAGCGTTTGCCACATTAAAAGTAAAACTATCTTTTGTTGCTAATTCAATACCATAAACAGTTGAAGAAACAAGATTGTCGGGACTAGCGTAAATATAACCAGTATTTGTACGTTTAGCAGTTATAGTTACTTCTCTACAAGCAAAAGAAGGTAACTGTACTCTTGTCCCTGCTGTAGTTACAGTTGCTAACGCACCTTTCCCATTTATACTACCAGTTAGTTTGACACTTCCAGCGTTAGCATCAGTGAATATTTCTGTCCCACTTGAATTTTTATTCACTATTCCATCAGCAATTTTCTTTATACCATCTGAATCTTTTATTTTATCAATCTCAGTTTTTAAATCATCTAATTTTGTTTGTATAGTAGTTAAACTTGTTACAATATCATCTTGTTTGGCTTCTGTAGATGGAGTAGCAATGATTTTTGCTAGAATTGAAGCTAAGGTAGTTTGTGTTGCAAAATCTTTACCGTTTAAAGTATCTAATGCTGTTTCAATTCCGTCTACATGTCCTATCATAATATCTTGATTTGCAGAAGTAGAAGGACTAGATATTAGTTTTGCTAGTATCTCTGCTAATGTCGTTTGAGTAGCAAAATCTTTTGCTAATAAAGTAGTTAACGCTGTTTCAATTCCATCAATATAGCCAATAATAGTATCTTGTTTCGTTTCTGTAGAAGGACTAGATATAATTTTATTTAAAATTGATGCAAGTGTTGATTCTGTTGATGCGTTAGATGGCAATGCAGAATTAGTAATAGTTACAGAAGATAAAGCAGTGACAATATCTGCAAGTGTTTTGCTATCTACGCCTGTTTTTGTTATACCATCTAATAATGCAGATAAAGCAATATCAAGATTACTTGGATTTGCAGAATCAACAACAGTCACATTTGATAATGCTGTAAATATATCTGCTAAAGTTTTAGAAGTTCCATCTGTTTTTGTTAATGCATCTCTTAAATCTGTAATTGACAAATCTAAATTAGGAGAATCAACTGTTGATGTTATAGTAACATCTGATAATTGAGTGATTATGTCAGATAATGTTTTAGAATCTTCTCCTCTTAAGGCATCTCTTAATGCAGATAATTGAATATCTAAATTAGTATTACTTATAGGTAAAGCACCTGTTCCATTTCCTTGAATTTGCTTTAATAATCCTTTTATACCAGCCATTAATGTAGAAGAAGCAGTAGGATCAATTACGGCAGTATCATTTTTTGTACCTATAGTAACTAAATCTCCATCTTCTGATCTAATAGGAGCAATACCAACACCCATAAAATATTGTAAAAGTATAAAATTACCTTGATCTACATTACCATTTACATATCTTACTCTTACATATCTACGTGTTAATTTCACCCATGTCATTATTGCTGATACTCCAGCACTTACATTAATTGTTGAAGTAGTAGTCCAGTTTGTACCATTATGTGATTCTTCTAAATTAAGAACACCTGATTGATCTGTGGTAATCCAAATTCTAGTGTACCCTGACGGAATATCTTGTGACGGTCTATCTATCATTGATTGTGTATATGTAGCATTTGCTAAAAGTAAATCACCAATTTGTAAATTTTCATCTATCCATCTAATAATATTTGGTTTATCACCTAATGGAATTACTGCACCAATTAAATTAGTACCATCTGGAATACTAGGTAATGTTAATACATCGACATTTCCTATATTGTTATCACCAATAGGCAATGGATCAACAATTTTCTTAATTCCAGATACAGTGTTAATATTAGTTAACAAAGTTTCAAGTTCATCAGTATTTAATTCTATTTGTTCTGCGTTTATTGATATGTTTAATTGGTCATCTGCTAGAGATACTGGGAGGGGAGTATCAGGTATCCATTTAGTACCATTCCAAATATATTCTTCTACAGTGTCATCTTCTTTAAATAAACGACATTTATCATTCATATCTGCGTTAGTAGGGAAATCATTAATAGATGTGATATTATAATGCTGTAGATGTTTATAGTGAGATGTGCTTTTTATTGACATGTTTAGTGTTCACCTTCTTTTTTTGGATTTTTGAGAATTTAGGGTTTGTTTTGTTTTTTATTAAATTTAGCAAAAATAAAAACCCTTATAAATTAAGGGTTTGTGGGATCGGATATTGTGATGAAAGTTTGGTTTTGTGTTGATATTTGTTAGATATTTTTAGAATATAATAATTTATAGAATAGGGGAGAGGTATTATTCTCTAAATTCCCTATTTGTTTTTATTGATTAATTAACTACTACAATAACCATACATTTCACAAATTTCACTCCATGATTTTTTATATCTTTTCCTATAAACACTACTATCTGGTTTATTTAACTTATCAAATTCTCTCCTTGATGGATATTTATTATGTTCTTTAAAATATGTATCATTTGTATTAATAAAATTACTTTTTAAATCATTATCACTATAAATTAAACTTAATTTACCAGTTTCTTTACCAATATTTGATTTATGTTCTTTTTTACGTTTCATATAATCTTCATAATCACTTTCAGAAGAATACATTTTAACAATCTCATCATATATATTTTTATGTATGTTAAATTTATTAGAATAAGAAACAATATTTATTTTAGTATTATCAATAAATTCTTTGTACATTGGTATATACCCAAGATTTTCAACTATATTTAAGAAATTAATTTTATAATCTTCTTCTGTATACCTTTGTTTAACTATTCCCATATCTCTATAAATTTTATCTAATCCTATTCCAGTAAGAATATCATAAGTTATATAATCATGATTATTTGCAAACCTATGTATGTCTTTATTTTTAGTATCTATCTTGCAATAATTTTTAAATTCATCAATAATATAACCATATAAATCATCAAATCTATTATATTTCTTTATAATATCTATCCATTTCATATTAAAATAATTTCTATAAGATTGTATTTTAATATCAGATACACTATTAAATCCTTTACTAGTTAATAAATATGGTTTTATTGCTTTAATAATAAAATTATTATTGTATTCAGTTTCAGTATATAATGGTTTTGCATATTTTGATTTCCCGTTAGAATTTGAAATACATTCTTGACAATGCAATTCATAAATATGATATTGAGTAAATTCCTTACCACAAGTTTTACAACAAATATTATTTTCTACATTAATATATAATTTATCTAATAACTTTTTTGCATTATTTACTTCTGTTTTAGAAAAATTTGATGTTGTTTTTGTTGTATTATTTGCTAAATTAATCACCCAATCTAATTCCTGATTAGGTATTTCATTTAATTTTATAAAATATTCTAATTTTAATTTTGTCATGTATCCAAATTTTTCTGTTGCTTCAGATAAACCACTATATTCTTCATTTAATGATTTTTTATTAATAACTTTTCCTTCGTTTAAAATATTACTAAAATGTCCAAATACTAATTTCTTAGTCCATTCTTTTTTATCTAATTTTGTTTTAACACTATATTTATTAGCAAATTCATTATAACTGTAACCACGTTTTAATATTTGACTATATAAACAAGAATTATATGAACATAATTCAATTGTTGTAGGGAATGTTTTTCCATCAGAACTAATTTCCATAATACCATTAAATATTTCATCATCACTAATAAGGGATGGAGATAGTAACTTTTTGTATGATACATCTTTAAATTTTAAATTAATGTATGGTGAAATTAAACTATATAAATATTTTTGTATTTCATCATATTTTAAGTCAAATATCTCATAATCAATACCAATTAATATAATATCATTTGAATATTTTTGGTATAAATTTTCTTTTATACTTCTTACTTTATGATATTCTTTTGCTCTTTCAGAACTAATTTCTGACTTTTTAAATCCCCATACTTCAATATGTAATTCTTTATTATTTTCTAAGTAAAAAGTAAAATCAGACCTAAAATATCTATTTTCTTTGTTGAATGGATATTGTTCTCTTTTATATTTGTCATTTAATCCTTGGGAACAAAAATAATTTGCACAAATCAACTCTCCTAAAGATTTGTTATAATCTCCACGAAGATCTATTAAATCTTTACTATCATCATATCCTAATAATTTTTTAAATTCATTAATACCACCAAAGTTACTAATAAACTTATTACTTACATTTAATATCTTTTCTATTTCTTTACTTTTAGGAAATCTTTTATTTTCTTCTATGAATATTAATATTTTTTCTTTTAATATTTCAGGATATTTGATATAATAATTTTAGGCAATGATTTACAAATATCTTCTATTTTATAACCTAATTCTATTGCAGTATCATAAATATCATCTTTATGACTATGAAAGTTATCATACAATCTTTTTCCTTCTGTATTATTAATCATATTTGATAATTCATTATACTTTTTTAAATATTTATCTAATTCATATTTTCTATTTTCATGATTAGCATAATATCCAAAATCTTCTTTTGTTTTTGCTTTTAAACTTCTATTTTTCATATTTAACTTATTAAGACATATACCACATATATCTTTATTATATTTAGTTTTTAATAAAACATAATCTCGATATATTCTAGTTTCAATTTCACCACATTCGTCACATTGAAATTCTATGTCTGTGTTTGAACCATGATGTAAATGTTCTATAGGGATTAAAAATTCATTGTTATGTTTAGTATATACATGTCCTAAATCTTCATAGTATTTTCTAGTCGTTGGATTCCATTTTACATATAATTCTTTAGTTATTAACATATTTATTACCTCACTTTTTCCCTCACAAAAATTATAAATAGGGAAGAGGTGAGGCTCTTATCAATAGGATCATGACTCCTATCTATCCCTATTCGTATTATACAATTATATTTACAATCTGTCAAGGTTTATTTTTTTTAATATGAAACAATTTCAAAATCAGGTTTACCAATATCAGATTTATATTTAACATTAATATTGTTTTTTATCTTAGATTTATCAAAATTATCATCCAAAATAATTTCTATACCATATCCTTTAAAATCTAATACAAGTTTATTACCTTTAATAAAACAAACTTTACAAATTTCTTCTTTAATACTATTTTTGATATTCTTTTTAAAATCTATTTCTTCTTTAACTTCTACAATTTCTTTTTCTTTCATTATTTCACCTCGAAGTTTACATTTATTAGCTAGAGGAGTCATTTTTATACAATTGTCATTTATACACCATCTAATAAATGTACAATTGTCATTAATTATTTTACATTTTAGAGAATGGGATACACCATCAGTTAAATGTATCCCATTCTCACATAAGTTAATTTTATTTATCATGATGATATATTTATATCTTTTAATTTTATTTTTCTCAACTCACCAAAATCATAGTATTCTTCAAATTTTGAACATTTTACTTTTGATTCATCAATATTAAATTCAATCCAAGAACGTCCAGAATTAATTATTTCTTTTCCATATTTAATAATTTCTATTATTTTATCATCTGATGGAAGAAAATCTTTTAATGATTTTATTCTAAATAAAACATAACCATTATTTTTATAAACATAATATTTTTTTATTTCTTTTAATAAAAATTCTTTTTCTGTTATTTTATTTAATTTAACTTGTAAATCATGTCCTCCACCATCGTATTCTATCATAATATTATTATTAATTAAAATATCTCCTATATATTGCTTAACTGGGAAATTCAATTCTCCACCTAATAAATTATGTAAATATATTTGTTGATTTGAAGTATTAACATTATGATTTTTTGATAAAGAAATATTAGCATTAATTCTAGATTTTTTACTTATTTCAGGATTTTGCATAGCATTAAATACACCAAATTTATCAAAATTAGTAATTTTCATTTTATTAAGAGTAATAATACTATTTGCAGGTGATTTACCACCATATTTTAAAACATTAGTAGATTGTTGCCTTTCTTTTATTTCATCTACTTGTAATGGACTACTTTTACCATATAATAAAATCATAGTATCTTGAGTTTTGATCATCTTACATTTATCACAAGAACATTTTTTAATATAAGAATTATCTAAATTTTTATTATAATCATAATATTGTTTTTCATATATCTTTCCACAATAATCACATTCTATGGTAACATACACGTTACTTCCTTTTGGTAAATCTTCAATTTTAACAATAATAGTAGTTCCTTTTGGCATTGTATATTTATAATATTTATTTTTTACCTTTAAAGAATCTATATCATAGTTTAAATCTTTATAATATTTTTGAGTATTATTTGTTATTGATACTTCAACTTCTTTAGTTATCAATCCCATTATTTAATCATTCTCCTTCCTATATAAGAGATACAAATGGGAATAGACATATGTATAGGCATATGTCTATTAATTACAATATTTAAGTTTGCAACCTTAAATATTAACCATTATTATATTAATAATCTATTTAACTTACAGTACATGTTGCAGTTGTCCCTACAGTATTTTTCGCTGTAATCACACATGTAATTACAGAAGTTCCACCTGCTACTGTAGTTATAATTCCAGTATGTAATCCAACAGTGCAAGTACCAACAGTTCCAGAGGTAAAACTAAGGTCTGCAACAGGTGCTTTAAAAGCTGCATCTCCATTATTTGGAACTGCCCAAACTTGTAAAGTAGAAGTAGTAGGATGTGTAAGTGCAATAGTATCATCTGCTACAGCTAAAAATGCAACATTATCATACCAGTTATTTGCATCAATAACTTCGGTAATTGTAGCATAATGTCCAGAACCATTACATCCACCAGTTCCAGCATAACTTAAAGCCATACCTTCTAATGGAGTTTGTGCAACACCTGAAGATGTCATAGATATTGATTGACTACCTGCAATTTGGAATCTAGGAATTTCCATCTGTACCTTACCAATAATACTAGAACCAGCAGCAGACGATTCATCTGAACTAGCAAGTTGTGTATCAATTACTAATCTAACAACAGAAGGTAAGAAATTAGAGTTTACAGTAATATATCTTGCAGCAGAATCAGTAGCAAAATATTGTACACATACAATATCATCTTCCGCACCACCTACAAGTGTAAATTCTTTTGTGCTAAAAGTAACTTTAGTTGTAATACCAGAAGCATTTGTAACATAACCAAAAACATCAGATCCACTAACGTCTGGAGTTAAAATAGGCGTACCAACTACAGTACCTACACCACCTGCACCTAAAGTTACATTTTCTTCCACCCATATATTTTTTCCAGTTAAAATAGAAGAACCTACGTTTTGGGCAATCATATTTAAAGAGAATTGTATTTCTGTTAATTTTGCATTTAATCTACCTGAATGGTAATATATGTATTGTAGGGCATTACCAGTACCACCACTAATTTCTTCACTTCCAGTTGTAATTTCTATTGAATCATCCAATACTGTACGGCTGCGAAATAAGAGATCACCTGTCGAAATATTAAAAGCCGAAACTGCACCAACACCAACTAAAAATTTTTTAGACATTAAATATTGCCTCCTTTTATATTAAGATTTCTTACCATTAACTTTATTTTTAAATTCTTCAAAATCAACCTTAACATCAGCATATTTATCTTTAACTGATAAATCACTCATCCAATGATCAATTTCTTGTTTAAAAGTAACCATACCTGAACATTCTGCTTGTTTATATATTTCATAATGCAATTTATAATCATACCTTTGTAGAATTTTAGCAAACTTTCTAATAGTAAGATTGTGTATTTTTGATTCATCTGTTTCATTTAAAGCAAGCATGACACATATAATTTGGTCTTCTAAAGAAGCCATTTTCTTTTTATTTTTATTCATAAATTCTTGTGCTTCTTTTAATGCTTTTTCCATTTTAGGATCAATATAGGCATCATCATAGTCAGGTATATTTTGATATAATATTATATTTTTAATATTATCAAAATCTGTTTTATCTATTTTTACCTTTTTATTTTCTTCGTCACAATCTAAATTAAAAATAAAATTTATTTTACCTTTTTCATCTTGAATATATTCAATTTGTTTATATTCTATATTTAAACATAATTTAAATATTTCAAGTAACATTATTAAATAAAATTGTCCATTTTCATCTTTGTCAAAAGTATAAAATAAAAAATCCAAATATGACATTGAAATCACTTTTGGATCAGGAATTTGATTTTTATTTATTGTTAGACAATGTATTGCCATATGGAAATCTAAATAATTATTCATTTTTACAGGATGAATTAATAAATGCAATGGATTATTAATTTCTTCTTGTAAAATATTCAAATGTTCAGATTCTTCTTTAGACAAATGTATTTTATTAGATAATGTTAATACTTCAGACTTTATATCTTCATATTTTTTTACTATACTTAAAGGTAAATAAGGTATTGGTTCATTGTAAACTAAATATTTTTCATATTGTTTCATATCCATATAAATCACCTAACCATGTTGTATTATAAATCTATAAAATTTACCTTATTATGTTACCCTAGTAGACAAAAAGAAAGTATATCCAGAAAATTTATGATTATAATTAACAATATTAATAGATGAATTTTCTGTAAGATATAGCAAACCAATTCCTCCACAATCATATCCATTTAAAGAATTTAAAATTTCTTGAATCATTACTAAATACCTAAGTTTATTATCTTCTAAATCTACCAAAGTATTATAAGTAATAACCTCAAAACCTATATTAATTTTAGAAATATAAAGATTTTCTGGTTTTAATTTAGGAATAAAAAAACGAATTTCTGATCTAATTTCATCTATTATATTATTATTAAAAGGACATTTATAAATCTTTTGTTTATTTGAAGGATTAATACCTTTCCCTGTAAGTTTTATAATTTCTTCAATAGTAACATCTGGTAGGGAAGATGATAATGCATTAGGTGTGTTATACGCAATACAACGCATTAAAGTTTTATTTTCTATAAGTTTATTTCCAATACTTGATAATATATTTCCTATTTTATCAAGATTAATTATATTTGACATTTTAACACTTCCTAGAATAAATTCTTCAATCTAATATCCTTCAAAACAATTTCACCATTACTATCATCAATTGCTTTCAAAATAATAACACTACCACTTTTCAATGCTTTAACACTACAACTATTACCATCTAAAACAACTAATTGATAAGCACTTAAATCACCAATTATACTAAATGTAAATGTTTGTTCAACTAAATTTCCATTATTATATTTATTAACTTCATAAACTTTAGTTTGCGTTAAAATAATCTCATTGTCAGGTAAACTTTCCGAAGTTAAACTGTAAGTTATGTTATTCTGAACATTTTCAATTACATTTATATTAATAATATCAAAAACACTATTATCACTCTCTAAACTAACAGTAATATTACAATTATCAACAATATCATTAGTAGTTATTAAACCATTTTCATCAACATTACATATTGTTTCATCACTGTTTGTAAGTATTAAAGATGGAAGAGGGGAGATAAGTGTTCCATTATCGTACACATTAATATTTAATTGTAATTCAGTAGAAATTTGAACATCTACAGAATTTCCATTCAAAATCTCTAAAGTATATAAATGCTCTTCCTGCATTTCTTCAGTAAATTTCATTGGTAGTATGATCAATCCTGGTTTGGTTACATCGTCTGGTTTTGTGATGTAATAACTATATCTACCAATTTTGAAAATTTCATTAGGAGAGATTAAATTGTTAATATCATTGTTTGCAATTATAACTAGTATGTCACAATCAATTGTTAGTAAAAATTTATTTTCTTGTAAATCTGTAGTAATTTTATCAACGATTATACAAGGGATATTGTATAGGATGTTGTTTTGGGTTTTATCATAAAACTTTAATACATTATTACACCTACTAATTAATCCAACATCTGAAACTTCTGAAGTATTATCTGTTTCAGTACATATCCAATTTTCACTATTCCATAAAATAATATTCCCAACACTTATAGTTTCATCTGGATAGCATAATAATCTCTTTTTATTTGGATTTTTTATAATTGAATTTTCTTCAACAATACGAACATCTCTATCAACATTATTAATTTTAACTAAATTATAACTTGTAGAATTTTTAAATTCAGTTGATATTGTATTTTTCATATTGTTAACATATAAAGTTTTTCTATCTAAACCTCGTCTTGCTTGATAATCATTCCACCAAGTCAATAAAATATCAACTCCTTAAATTTTAAAACTCTACAAGTTATAAAAAGGGAGATGTTTCACTCCCTTTTAAATTAATAAGATTTTTCTCTCTTTGCGATAATTTGTAATGTTGATGCATCTGCTGCTGCTTTGTAATATAATACTTTACAATACTCTTTAAAATTTTCAATACTTTGACCAGCAGCTAACTTAATTGCTCCATCTTCTGTACAGGTATTGTCTAAATTAATTGTAACTATGTTTGCAGAAATATTGTTAATAAGATAAAATTCATTCACATTAAGAGTAACATTTTGTTCTAAAATGTTTGCAGTCAGTTCCTTGCTTACATACCCAGTTACGTTTGCCATAATAATTATTCCTCCTTTAATTTATTTATATAATCAGTCCAAAAATTAACTTCTTGAATTGCACCATTAATTGCGTTTAAATCTGACATTGCTTGATTAATCCTATCAGTTGCATCTTGTTTTTGAGCAAGTAGCAATTGTATACGTTCATTTAAAGTTTCAATTGTCATTAAACTTTAATCCTCCAAAATTATATTATGCTACTACTGCGTATTGCCATTTTGAACCATCAGACATAAACAATTTCCCTAAACCTGTTGCGTTAGTTGTAAATCCAAGAGACCCAGCAGGAGCAGTTGTAGTAGTTACATTTACTGTAATTGCAGTTGATAAAGCAACTAAATATGCACCATTGCTAAATTTAACATCTGCTGTAGGTGCAGTACCATCAGAACCTATTTCAATACCTAATACAGTTGTTGCAGTTCCATCATTAACCACTTCTACAAATAAACCTTTAACTATACCTACTGTTCCACCAGTATAATTTTTTGCCTTAATATAGGCACCTTGAATTGTATTCGCTCCTGTATTTACAAGTTTATTTATAACTCTAATATCTAAACCTGTATCAGTTGGAGTTCCTGTTGCAATAGCTGTTCTACCAAAACTGCCCATAATACCTGTAGTCGGTTTTGTTGGATCACCAAATCCATAAGCTGTTGTTCCTGTTACATCACCAATTGCAAATAACTTATGGAAATCAACACCTGAAATAGCAGCAGAAGCTAATGGTAACAATTTAATCTTTGATTTAATTGTTCCTTGTACAATATCACTTGTTATTGAATTTTCACTAACTGTTTTAAAATTAAATTCTGTCATAATATAATCTCCCTTCTAAAATATAATCACTCCTAACCACCTGATTTATAAAACTTAGAGTATAAATAACCATCATATAGATAATCATTAACTTTTAATTTTAATTCTTTATCATAAATTGATTTTAATTTACTCATAGTTCCTAATAAATCAGCAGGACTAAAAGTTTTAAAATCTTTATCTGTTAATCTCAATTTTAATAATTCACCATTATTTATTTTTTCATCTAACCAAACTTTTCTCATATAATCTGCTAATATCCATTGTTCTTCTTCTGTTAAGTCATTTATGAATTCTTCATCTTCATCATCTCTAATTAATGATTGCTTACATTTTTTAAATAAAGACACTGCTTTAGATAGAGTTAATTTATTTTCTATTAACATTTGTTCTTCATTTAAAGACGTTAAATCAAAATCATTAATTTCATGCATAAACTTCTGAAAAATTAAATCATAAGAAATAGTCATAGTATCAAACTACTTTCATTATTTATTTTATTTATTCTTTTCTTGATTTTGTTTATTTGCTTTTTCATCTTCTTTTATAAGAGAAATTTTTACTTTTGTTTCATTCTCAATGGTATTAACAACAGATCCTCTTAAATTATCATAATCAACAATTGCTAATTCAGCTAATAATTCCTTATTACCATCTGGAAGTTTAGAAATTTCTTCTTTCAATTCTTCTGCTTCTAAATTTGCTAACATACGTTTTAATTCAGAATGTAGTTTTATATCTTCATGTTTTAAACTTATAATTCCTAAAGCATCGAATACATCTTTATCAGGGACATAAATATCTCCTGTTTGAATTAAATCACTAGTATAAGCCATATTTTCCAATTCTACATAAGGCAATGAAGCAGGAGCAGCAATTTTCATTAAATTAATAGGTCTACCATTTAATTGAGTCCAATAGATTTTAGAATTAGAATTGTTTATGATTCTAACCTTCCTATCTGGATCAATTGTGTTAAATTCGTTTGATTGATTTTTTGATTGAGTTGTTTTTGCCATAAGAATAAATCATTCCTTTTATTTTAATATTTTATTTTGTTGTTTTATGTTTTTGTTATGATACATATTTCCAAATGAAACCTTGAGATTTTTTAATTTTACCTGTGCAACATTCAGTTATTGATATGTATTCCAATCCTAATTCCCTAGATGCTGTTTTGGCATTTAACCATTCTTTAATAAAATTGCCATCTAAATCATATTGTAAAGTAATTTTACCTTTGTTATTTTTATATGGTCTTTTATAATTATTAATATCAAAATCTTTATAATTATTTTCCCATATCCATATAAATCCTTTGTGTTGTTTTACATTATTTTTATTAGCACAACATGTAGAAATATGTGGTTGATCAAACCATAATGTATTACATATTTCTTTAATACTAATCCATTTTTTTACAAATTCACCTTCAAGAGTTAATTGAATAACTGATTTATATTTAGATTCGGCAATTTTTTGTCTTGTTTCTGGTGATTGATTCAGTGCTACTTGACGATGTTTTTCTCTTGTTTCATCAGATGGATTGCTATTTTTTATAGATATTTTATTTTTTGCTTCATCAGTATGGTTTTTACCATAAAAAGGAGATAATTCACCTTTATATTTTTTTAACTTATTTATAGTATCTTCAGAATGTTTATAACCTAACATACTATTAGCAGTTGGACAAATATTATAAGCTATTTCTTTATTTGTAGCATCTAATGTGTCTATCCAATATTGTTCTCTTTCTGTTAATTTATTTTCATCTTCAATTATTTCAATTACTACAAATGTAAAATTTTCTTCACCATTTTTATTATATGAATTTTGAAGATATGTATTTGCATGTTTATTTTTACGCAATAAATACAAATGTTCCATCTTTCTTCCATATAGTTTTTTCGCACTACCAACATAAAATTTATTATTTTGTAGATTGATAATTAAATAAATACCTGAATAATTTATATTATTTGTAATAATCTGCGAATTAATTTGTTACAATTTATCACCCTTTCTATGATTGCAATTAACCTTTCAAATTTTAAAAAATAAAAAAGAGGGTAGAAAGGATACCCTCTTATCAGACAAATTGCGCTATTTGTCCTATTTTTATTTTAAAATAATCCTTAGAGCGAGACATTTTTATACATGCAATAGTAATTGGAGTAAACAATGGTTAAGCCAAATTTGCGATATGATTCGAAATCTATACTCATATCTGCGTTTTCAGTTTCCCTAACAATTGTCTCTCCCTCAAATGCCACTTTAACAATTTTACTCTCATTTGTTGCAACAATAATAGCATATTGATCACTTAATACTTTACTATTATTAGTATCATCAGCAAAAGCGTTAGGTAATACAATAACACTAGCACCTCTAAATTTACCAATTCTACCAAATTCTCTGCGTTCAGTTCTATCCATATCACTCACAAATCCAGGAGTTTCTTCAATAGTACCTGCAAAAGTAGGAGTGCAGAAAATAACTACATTATCACCATAAGATTGTACATTAGTAATTAATTGTCCCATTTGACTAGGAACAAAAGAATTAGCTTGTACTTTCATATTAGCAGATAAACCAGTGAATGAAGCAATTAAAGTAGTTTGAATTTGAAGATTGATTTTTTCCATAATACCATCTACGATAGCATTAATTAAATCAGTCCAGTCCACAACGCCGTCTAAAAAACGCTCAAATTCGACATAAACTGCACCGCCGTATGCTTCCATAGTCATATTAATATAATCAACATCTAATCTTGTTCTTTCAATTACACCACCCAAACCAACTTTGGTAATAAAGTTAAGTAAACCTCTTTTACCTTTCTTAGTCTTAAATTTAGGTTTTTGTCCTTGATCTAAAATCTGATACTCAACAAAACCACCATAAGCATCATCAACTCTTTTTGGCAGAATTTCATCAACATTTTCTTCAACTAATTCAAAAATCTCATTCTTGTTTTTCCTGAAACTCTTATATCTATTTTTACCATCAGGTACTAAATCTTTAAAAGCATTTCTCAATGCTTCATTTTTTTCAGCAGAAGTATATGTAACACCATCAACTACTGAATCATTTCTATTATATGTAGCCATTGATAACTCGAAGTATTTTCTTTCCATAATATAATTATTCCTCCTTTAATATTATTATATTTATAATTTATTACTACTTAACTTTTTGTGCAGACAAACATTAATCCAGCCTCACCAGCAGGTAAAGTTACAACTCTAGTTGCTTGTAATTCAATTGCTGCGTTAGCATTTTGAATAGGTTCTAATTCAATCTGACCATTAGTGGAAGGATATGCATATACAGTAGTACCAGCAGTGATAGCAGTTACAATAGCAGCATAATTAGCATAATCTCCATCATCATACTTAAAGTTATTGGTATCAAACATGTCACCTATTTGCAAACGATAAATTCTAGGTAAAAATTCATTTAAATTTAATCTAAAATTACCTAAAGACATATCACTTTCATCATACATTTTTTCTACACATGCAACTAAACCAACCCTAGTAGTTGCAGCACCAGGTAAACCAAGAGTTTTTGTATAATGCTCTTCTTCTAAAAGAAAACCATTTTGACAAGCAGTAGCAGCAAAATCAGTTGCATTTAAAGCATATTGAATATTATGTTCACCTGTTTTTACACCTGCTACTTTACGAAGATTTACAATACCATATCTACCAGTTACTACATTGTTTACATTAGCCATAAATCAATTCCTCCTTAAATTTAATTTTATTATTTTATTATTTCTTAGGTATTAATGAAGTCCAATCTTCTTTTTTCTTAAGTGAAAAATTAAAAATTGGAATCTCTGTATCAGTTTTTTTAGTTTTCTTTGCAAATTTTGCAGATAATTCTTTTGAAGCATACATAATTTTAAATTCTTTATCCATATCTTCTATAGATAAATTTTTCTCTTCTATTGATTTAATTTCCTCAATAGATAATACTTTTGAGAAATTTTCAATTAATTCTGCTTTAAGTTGTAATTGTTGTGCTTCAAATGCTTCTTGTTGTTGTTGTTCAATATTTGTTCTAAATTCTTGAAGGGAAGTATTAGTTTGAGTAAGTGTTTCATTTTCTGTTTTTAAAGAATTGAATTGTTCAGTCAAAGTAGAAATATTATTTTCATATTCTGTTACTTTAGATTTAAGATTTTCAAATTCAACTAAAATGGTATCTTGTGAATCTGAATTTAATTCTTCAATTTTGGAATTAAATTCAGTAATTTTTACTTCATATTCGGCAATAACTTCAGATTTAACTTTTTCAGTTGCTTTATCAGTAAATACTTTTAATTTTTCCTCAAATTCCTGTTTGGCAAAATTATCTACAACCTCACCATCTACTCTAGGTCTCCAATCATACATATATGCAATTTTATTTTCAAAATCAATTGTCACTGTATCTCCATCGACCATATATGGTATTCCATAATAATTTTCCCAAGAATTATCAATGACTATAACTAAATTATCTTTAATATCTCTATAGTAGAATTCGTTTTCTGAGTATTCATCACCCCACCAATCTTCTGAAATAACCCTTCTATTTCTTAAAACCTTTCTTACTTCATCATTTAATTGTTCAGCAGTTAAAGCAAAATCAGTTGGTGGAATATTTTTCGCTTCTGATAGTTCTTTTAATTTTGCTTCAAATTCTTCTAATGAATATTGTTCATGATTTGTTTTTAAATCTAAAACATCTTCTTCAGTTAAATTATCATAATTTTTTATTAGTTCAAATTTTGCATCCAATATTTCTGTACCTCCTTCTTGATTATTTTTATTAAAAACTGTATTATTGAGTTCAACTATCATTTCTTGCAATTGAATTTTAATATTTTTAATACTAAATTTTTCAATTGTTGAATTAACCATTGCTGGTGTTAAAGTATCACCCAAAATACAAGCTCCCTCAAATTTAGCTGTTTCAAAATGGAATAAATTATCAATTTCAAATTTTCCAGAAATAGAATCAGGTTCTAATTCCATTGATTGACTTTTTGATTCATCTCTGTTAAATATATCAATACATTCTGGAAATCTAGTATAAAGCAATCCTTCACAAGTTAAGAATTCTCTTTCTATACCATCATCACATAATTTAAACTCAAACTGAGCATTATTTGTTTCTGGTATTAAACCATAAATTTTACCAACATATTCAATTTTTATTTCACCATTTTGTATTATAATTCTTTCTTCATGCCCTAAAAAATCTGATTCATTTAAATTATCAATAGATATATAACCTAAAATTGGTATATTGGATAAAGATTCATTTTTCATTGTTTCAAGCAATTCTTTGCTAAAATAACTGCCATTTAAATTTTCACCTGTATGGCAAAGCCATATCTTAACTTTTAAAAATCTACTATCTGGTATTTCTTCAATCATTTCAAAATTAATTGGTATACTTGTATTTATTTTATATTCCAAATTATTTCACCTCCTTTAATTAATTAAAAATAAATATGTTTTATATTAGTCTTTCTACTAAAATTAATATTTTTATTATTTTCAAATAACCAGCAAGGTTTATTATCAATAATTTGGAAAGACATTAATTTAAAACCTTCTTTTATTAATTGCTCTTTATATACTTCATCGTAACAATAAATAGTTTTAATATTTATCACATCCTATAAATTATGATACTTTTTTGTAATTTATTTGATTTAATATTTAATTCTTTAGAAAGAATAGATTCTATATTATCAAAATCCCAATATGGTATACGGATAAGTTTTATATTGTGTTTCTTACAATATTCATTTTTTAGTTGGTCGTGTATTTATTGCTTTATAAATCTTTCTTCTGCATCTTTCATTGGTTTATTTTTATATTTTCTAATTGGCATATAGTGATATTCGCCATCATACTCTATAATTAAATTTAATTTTGGTATATAAAAATCATAGGATAGTAAACAACCTCCCAAACCTAGCAATCTATCAAATTTCATTTGTGGAATAAAATATATATTATTGTTCTTTTCTATATCTGATAATATTTCATATTCTTCATATAATATTTCCATTAAATCTTTAGACATAAGAACTCTTTTACATTCTTTTTCGCCTTTAGATTTATTACATTCAGGACAACTAGTGCCGGAAGCAGTTCTATTATTTGGTGTTACTTTCCATTCATGACCACAATCTTTACATTTCCAATAAATATATTTTTCACTACCATATGTTACATCGTAAGGAGTTAAATTCCCATTGAGTATAGGATGCCATTCAGATGCAATTTCAGGATATTTAGTTGCTAAACAATTAGAAAGACCAACTTTTTTACCTGCACAATAAGAGCAACCATTACCACTCATAATATTACTCCAAGATGAATTAAAATACTCTTCACAATCATCTTTTAAACATTTCCATTTAAGATATTCTAAATTATTATTATATTTATTACTAATTAATTCAAAAGGTTTATTATTAAGTTTGCACCAAAGTTTAATGTTTTGAATGGAATATTTATTACTTTTATCTGCTATATGAAAATTATTTAATCTTTTTAGATCATTCCATGTTCTTGTATAAATATATCCGTTATTATCTATAAAGATTAATTTTTCTTTATAATTTATAAACTTATTTAGTAAATTTAAATTCGGATAATTATTATTTAAAAATAATTCAATATTTTTTGTTGAATATATATTATTTTCACCAACAATTACATGTTTATTTCTCCTTTTAAGTGTTCTCCATGTCAAAGAATAATAATATCCTTCATTGTCACACAAAATTAAATTAGAATCTTCATTTTCATATTTATTAGATAACAATATAAAATTATCTTTATTATTTTTTAAATATAATTTTATATTGTAAATAGAATATGGATTTGCAGGATGTACAAATTTAGGTTTTACACCAGCACTTAAATCTTCTAAGCTTACCTTATAATAATAATTATATTTATCTTTTACTATCAAATCTGCTCTCATTTTTACATATTTATTACTAATTAATTCATAACCTATTTTTGAAATACGATCTTTTACTGCATTAAAATCAAGTTTATTACTCATTATTATATCTCCCTTCATATAAAAATCCCTAAAATTATATGAGTGGCAGGGAGTAGGGAAACTCCTTTTCGGTCTGCATTGCCTAGCCACAAAAAATTTATTACATATTGGTTTCTTTATCACGAGTTACAATTCCAGAGTCAGTAGGATTATCTACTTCTGGTCTTCCTCCAATATCATCTAAATTTGAACCTTGATTCATATTAAGAGGAGGTCGCCAAAATTCTTTTGATTTAATTAAATTTTCATATATAAGACTAGCATTGTAATCATCAACACTATGTCCATTAATACTACTAATGACGTTTAATGATCCTCCGATAGAAGTTAATTTATATTCTCTGTCAAAAATATCTTGTTGATTATACCAAGTTGTTTTCCATATATTTAATCTAAAAGTATATTTCTTTCTAAGGTTAACATTGGAAATTCTATAATTAAACCAACTTTGAATCTTATCAAGCATTGAGAATACAACAGATTGTATATATATTAAATTCTGTGTTATACCTACGGAGGAATTAGTAGAAGAACCTCCTAACAGCAGAGGATTTGCTCCAGCTTGCATATATGCCATTGATTTTGCAAATTCTGCCAAATTTTCTTTTTCATTTTGTACACTTTTAAAAGAAATTTCTTCTAATTTATAAGGACTCCCCACCACACAGACCGAGTCGGGCAAATTTGCTGCGACAGTAGAAACCCAAGATGACACAACATCTGGTTCTACGAGAGGTATGCCACTTTCCTGATCTGTTGGAAAATTAATGGAAACCATTTTTAATTTTTGATCCCTAGAACTTTCAATCTCTTCATCAACTAAATCATTTAATAAAAATAACTCAGTAAACAATTGACTATACAATGGTAAAAAGAAAGTATCATTATCTCCACCTAATTTAATGCAACATACTTTATCACTAGGTAAAGGTTGCCATTCTGGATATCTTAATCTATCTGAATTAGTTTTATATCTATCATATAATATTTTAAATTCATCAGGATAAATACTCCATGCAAATTCAGATAATGAATTATCTGAATTTAAATCTTCAAAATATTTGAAGTTAAACTCAACAGAAAATTGTCCATTTTTTATCGAATATAATCTAACATATTTTATAGGCAAATCCCATAGATAAGGAAAATTACCGTCATTCTTTTCAAAACCACAATAAGCACCATATCTAACCAAACTTTCTATAATTCTACGTCCTGTTTTCTTTATATCTATATTATCAATATATTTTCTAACAGTATTAAATTCATTATTAAAATTTTTTAAAAGTTTATTTATTACTTCTTGAGATTCTTCTTCAGACATTTCTTTTGAAGTTTGATTATTAATTTCTTCTTTTAATTTTTGCATTGTGTAAAAATCAGGTTGAAGATAATTATCTAATGTTGCCATATTTGTAGTTAAATTGACTAAAACTTTATAGATTCCTTCAGGTGCATATAAATTATCTGATAAATCAAGTATCTCATTTTGGTATTTTTGTGGATTAGCAAGCCATAATTTTATTTTATCAATAGTTACATTATTTAATTTCTTTTGTTTATTTTTAAATAAAACACCTATTCTTGATAAGGAAAAGTTTTTAGCTGATTCCCATGATTTTTTTAAAGAGAATAGGGTAGGGGAGAGGTTTTGTTGGTTGTTTTGGTTATTGTTTAGATTGTTTTGATCAGGCATTGATAACCTCCTTTCTTATAGTATATATGTATAATTATATTTATAATCTATCTTCTTGCTCTTGATGATTTATTTGCTATTGCAAAATATGATGAGGGAGAGATGTTAGTATTTTTCTTTTTCCCTGTTATATGTTTTCTTCTTAATTCTGATAAATACCATGCAAGCATAGCTAAACAATATGCTCTATCGTCGTATAATCTTCCTACTCTATCATCTCTTAGATCATATCTATAATTACCATTTGTTCCATCATACCTATACATATTAACTAATTCTTCTTTGGCTAAATCAATATTTTTTAAAGCTAATTCTTCATCAAAAGATAATTTATATGAATTTTCACTATCTGCAAAGGTTAAAAATCCTTTCATATCATAATCTTCCGTGAAACTTATTAAATCAAGATTTAACATTTCAATAAGTGCGTCAAATAACATTTTTTTATACTTTTGTGGTGAAAGTAATTTAATTTTATCAACAGCGTTTGGAAATTTTGAAACATAATCTGTTGATTCAATTTTATCAATTAACCCTTTATGTTTAATTCCTGCGTTATCTGTCCAATCTTCCATAAGATAATCAGCAATATTAACACCACCACCACCAGCACCAGCATCAATACAGACAGTCTCGATATTTTCATATTCTGCTGATTGTTTACCATTATAATCCAATATCATTTTTTTTAAATATTCTATTTGTTCTGGTGTTCTCATTGGAGTCTTTTTTTTCTTAGCAATATCTACAAAACTTACACCATTACATATTTCCATTTTATAACCAATATTTTCATCAAATATAATTTCACCAACCATTGTAATAGCATTATCGTAAGATCTACTAGGATCATATGCCAAAGCAAATTTTCTATTGCTATTATTTGCAAAAATTGGTATTCTTAATTCAGAATTTCTAATAAGAACAGACCTTTTAATAATCTGTTTATCCGATCCTTCTGTTGTAAAAATATTTTTATACTCCCTCATGCCCTTACTATAATTTTCACGCATAGCATTATCAATAGTTTGCTGACTAAGCAATGGAACAGGATATAGTTTACCATTATATGTAGCATTTATTACTACGTCAGAATTTATATCTGCTACAAAATAATTAGAATCACCAAGCATCATTTTTTGTGCGTATTCTCTATATATTCTAAAGAAAAAAGTATCTGTACTTGATGCTGAAGAAGCAAATATTGCTTGGTTTGGAAATTGTTTTGGGAAAGTTGATACATCAACATCTCCACCAAGTCTAAAACTACTATTTTGAGTGATAAATGGTAATGATGCAGTAAATAATTCATCTGGTGCAAATCCACTCTCATCGTAAAAATTGCAATTTGATCTTCGACTCCTAAGATTATTAATGGCACCATTTAGTGAGTTAACTGCGCTACCGTTGTAGAGGTTATATTCAAAAGAACTAGGATTATGTGTAAATCCATCTTTATTCGATGCACTTTTTACTGTTTCGTTTAAAAAAATATCTGTTAAACCAGTAAAAGAAGCTATCTCTCTTTTTGCTATTTTTTCTATTTTAGAAAACATTTCTTGACTTTGACTTCCAGAACCAGCTAAAATATAAGCCTGAAAATTTGGTATAAGTAAACTTTTAGCCATTAAAAAAGGAGAACCAAGAGTTGTATTATGTGTAACTACAAATTTTTCACTACATAAATATAACTGTGAATGATTATCCACAGTTATACATTTTGTTGGCACAGAAAGAATTTCTTTAACTGATATTATTGAATTTCTTTTTTGTCTTTTATGTAATTCATTCTGCAATCTTTCATGTTTTCTTAATAGTTTAAAACAACTATGATTTTTATCCACTCTAAAGAAAATATTATAAGAATAATATTCTTTTCCTTTACATTTTGATTTTTTATTTTTTATTATATTAGTAATTCCTAAAGAAGATAAAAGTTGAGATACTTTTATAATAATATTATAATCTTTCTGAGAAAAAGAACATTCTCCTTTTATGCTACATGTACCATCTGAATCCATGAGTCCTTTTAACAATTCATATCTTTGTTCAATATTTGAATATAGATATATTTCTGGAATATGCTTATTATTTATTAAATTTAAATTTCTTAATTCAGTCTTAAATTTATTTTCTTGTCCTCTAGGTGTTATTCCTACACCAATTGAAGGTGTTCTGTTTTTATGATAGTATATTTTAGTAGAATAACCAATTTCATTAATGTTTGTAATCATATTATTTAAATCTTCATAACCGCAAGTTATATTGGTATTTGCAGAATTACCATCACCTAACCATATACCTAATAAATAAGGATGGATAGGTAATTCTTTCTCTTGATATTTTATCGGATTATTTTTTTGAATACGATATTTATATTCGTTTTTAACCTTATCATTTCTATGACGAACATAATCTTTAGCTATATTTTCAGTAGTAAAAATTCTTATCTTTTCATTTTTTTTTGTTGATAATGCCCATAAATGTTCGGCATCCGCAATAATTTTTGCTCCATCATCAAATTCAACTTCATAACACTTATGTCCAATAAAAATATCTGAAACATAAGTAACTTTGGTAGGTTCACCATTTTCAGTTAATATATAATCTCCAATTTGCAATTCTCCCATTGTTTTAAACCCTGTAAGAGTTGGTATTTTAGTATCTAAACTTAATGCTTTACCAGACGATCTCCCCATACACCAAACACAATTAGGAGTATACCAACTTTTTAAAAACACATATTTCTGAAAATCTAACAGGTCTAAACCAAAAAACCTTTCTACAAAACGTACTGGAAATTTTCTTCCATAATTTATTATCTCTGCAAGTTTTAAATATCCATCAATTTTTCTTTGTGACATAGTTTTTTTATTCATTAACTATGTCACCTTCTCTAAATTTTATTTTTAATAATCTATTTTCTTCTTCTAAATATGTATTTTTCTTTTGTAAATTTTGAATTAAATCACGTTGTTCATTAATCATAAAAGTATAATCATTTTCATCAAATTGTAGTTGTTTTAAAATGCTATTATTACTAATATCAGCTACTTGTTGCATCCCTTTACAAGTTTCTATATCAAAAAGATTTACTTCAACTTCCATAAATCCTTTTTCTTGTAATTGTTTAATAATTCCAGATAGAGTACCTGCACCTTTAGATTTATTATTGGCATGATTAACTGAAATACCGTTATCCTTTGCCATAGCAAGTATTGAACGATATACTTTTTCCTTTGCTTCAATTAGCGATTTTACTCCACCTGTTTGTGATTGTATATTATTTACATCAGCAGTTAATAATGATAATGCTTGATTAAGTTTATCTATTTGATTAAAACTTTTAACTATTTCAATTACTATAGGCAATTTAAATGAATCTTCTAGTGTTGATTCATCTAAAAAATCAACTAAAGTATTATAAAGATGTTTCTTATCCATTTGATTATCATTTTCAAATGGATCGTAACCAACCATACGAATTACATCTTCTTTATTTCTTTTATCTTCCTCATTTGTATCCAATTTAATTTCTGTCTCAAATATATTTATATTTTCAGTAGATTCTAATGGGGAAGATTCTGAAAATGTTTTTGAAGAATATTGTGGGAGGCTGTTACATTTCTGCAGGTAGATAGCAAATATACTACTATTACTATTATTTGCTTGTTGTTCTGCACTATAATATAAACTTGATTCAAAATATACATCTAATAATCTACAAGCAAAATATAATGCAATTTTACAATCATTATGCTTTCCTACTAAATATGTATATAAATCAACAACACATTGACGGCATATGAACATACGATTATTATTACCTTTAAGAATAAAAGAATTTGATTTGTAATATTCTTTTTCTTGATCTTTTTCTTTTTCGCAACATAAGCATTTAAACATTATTTTTTCTTTTTTTACTTGTACAATATTAGTTGTAGCTTTTTTAGGTCTAGCAATAATAGTCACACTCCTTATGTGTCTATTTATTATTTTAATAAGTTATCTAATTCATTTTTATATTCTTTCATATCTTCTATAGAACCATTTATATCATTAACTAATAAATCAATAATTATATCAATATCTTTTATATTGTTAATTTGTATATATTTTAATAATGATTCAAATGTTAATATCCTAATCTCTTCTTGAAAAATTTTTGCATTTAATTTAAGTAATATATTAGTATTATTTAATGTAATCAACCTCCACACAATTAATTTTAATAAAATCTTACATTTATCATATTTTAAACTTAAAATCTTAAAACATAATAAAATCCACCTCAAATAAATAGAAGTGGATTCAATATATCTTAATATATCTTAATCTATAAATTTATGGTCTAATTTCATTATCAACAATATATTTATATTTCTTATACTCAATATCTGTTCTCCAAACTTTATGATTCCTAATATTACCTTCATGATTCTGTTCCCATACTGCAATTTCAGTTACTAATCTAGGTAAATTATTTTTATCATTTTTTAAATCATGAATATCTTTACCTTCATTATTTGTTGTAATACCATTTGCTAACATTATATTAATACTATCTTCAATATTTTTAATTTTATCATTTTCTATACTATACTCAGAATACATTAAATTCCAATCATATTTTTTAATTAAATCTAATGTTTCCCTAAGTGCTTTTAGTGCAACAATACAGTTTTGTATATCATGTTTTGATCTAAATATACTTATCTTATCATTTAAATGTTTTGCTTCTTGTTTAAGATTATTAACTATATCATCATAAAAATTATCATTACCTTTATATACTAACTCGCAAGTTTTATATTTTAAATTATTATCAATAAATATTGGGATACCTTTATAACAATATGTATTATTTTTCATAATTATATTTGGTAAATCCACTAATTCATTAAAGAAATTTTGATCACATATTATTTTTATTACATCTTTTAAATCTCTTCCTCTGAAATTATCAATATTCATAATTATTCCTCCACAATGGTAGGTCATTACCCATATATTTATACATTGTATTTTAACAATGCACAATAAAACTCACCTAAAATTAAATTAGATGAGTTATTTTCTACATTGTTATTTAACTTTAGCATAATACAAAAATTATATTACTCTTCCAATGCTTCTTCCATCAATTCTTTCATAAAACATTTATGATCATTCCATCCCACATTTTTACCAATACTAAACAATTCATAAAGTAAATTTCTCATTTCACAACCACAGTCACAATTTACATTGTCTAATTTATACGCAAATACTTCTATCATTTTTATTTCTTCGATTTGCTGATCTGTGAATTCTTCTTGATTGCAAACACATTCATTACAATCTCCACAATCATCATCTATGTATTCTTCACATTCATCACATTCATTACAACAATTTTCTTCCGTACATTCTTCACAACAATCATCCCTTGTACAATCATCACAATTACATTCACAATCACCATTAATTTTTTGCAATTCAGTACAATAATCCATATAAACATCAATATCTACTTCTTCATTATCAATAAAAAATTTAGAGGCAACAAATTCTAAAGTTTCATCATCATAGTAATGTTTAGTTTTTAATTCCATATTAAAAATTTCTCCTTTTAATTTAAAGTTTGTTTTTTTATTTATTATGTTATATACAATAACTAATTAAAACAATTCATCAATATTTTCTACAATTTTTGTTGCAATACCTAAATCAACACATTCTTGAGGTAGTAAATACCAATCCTTATCTTCAACTTCTTTATATTTTTTAGCAGTTATATTTGTTCTTTCTAAAATAAACTTTTTAGATAATTCATTGTCTTTTTCAAGAAACTTGGAATAATCAATAATCTTATTTACATCAGATATAATTCCACTAGAACCTTTATGAATCATAACTCTAGAAGTAGAGAGAAGTAATCTTTCATCTGCTGAAAGAAAAATCATTGCTCCAGCACTGAAAATTTTACCCATTGCAATTGTAGTTATAGGTGTTTTAGATAGCATAATAGCTGCGATTAATACATTCATACTAGCAACACATCCACCATCTGTATGCAAAAATATTTTTATTTTCTTTCTCTGTTCTTTTGGAATATCTCTATCCTCAAAATTCCAATCAAATATCAATTTTGCATGGTCAGCACAATATTCATCAATATCTCCATTAATAAATATTTCTCTTTTAGCAATTTGATTGTAGTAAGTAAGTACGTCTGGTTCAGGTAATATTGTTTGCTTTAATTTAGCAATAGATGCATTATCCCAATCTAAATCATTATGAAAATTCTTATTTGACATAATCACACAATTTAATCCTTTCAGATTATAATTTAATTTTATTACTTCCTACCACTAACAACTACAATAGGCAAATCCCATTCACCATCATCCTTAATCCCACCACTTTTACACCAACAATCAAACTTCTCACACAATTTCTCAATATCATCCGCATCAATTACAAAACAACTATATTCTTCACTAAATTTTACTATATCATCAACTTCACTATTAACTTCATCTATAATATCACCAATTCTACTTTCCAATACAAATAATACCTTATCTTTTCTATCCCATTTCTTTGTATTAATTCTTATAATAGGAATCCCATTAATATCATCTACAATACTTACATCACCTAAACATTTTTGAATAAGATTTAAGTCACTCATTTTACGATAACTATTAGCAATCCCATCAATAGCAAAATAAGCACTCATTTTTTACTTTACCTCAACTTCGTTATTTTCTAATAATTCATTTGTAGATTCTGTTATTTCATTTTTCGTATCATCCTTAACTTCACTCTTAATCTCTTCAACTTCTAATTCATCCATCACAGCTTTAACATCAAATGTTCTCAAACTTTTATCTGCTAACCATGCTTGTTCAACAGCATTTCTAACCATTGTGTAACTTAAATTTACGCCAGTTAGTCCATTACTATCTAAATGTTTCTGGAAGAAATTAATAGCTTCATGTAATTTCTCTGAACCTTTTTTCTCTTTAAATATAGTTTCTGCATATGTAAATGCTTTTTTACCTAGTTGTTCAATTAAATTTTGTTGTGCTACACTAGTATGTGCTTTGAACCATTTAACAGCAATAGGAAATATATTTCTAGCTAAATTGCCTATATAACCGAATAATGCTAATGTTATAATGTAAATTAAATCTGGAAGGAATTCATTAATAAAACCTACTAAGATTTCTTGCATAATATATGTTCCTCCTTTATATTTTTATTTTAATTTTTATTGCACATCAAAATCAACACCCATTTTTCTTAAAATTTGAAATAAATATTCACATAAATCATAGTCTTTAATATCTCTTGATTTTTCATGTTCAATTTTAAAAATTTCCATGATAAATTTCATAAACATTAATCTTTGTCCAGTAATAATGTGGAATTTATTTAATTCTTTTGGGTCTAATTCATTAAGTTTTATATCTTTCATTTCTTTGATTTTTATAAATTCTGGTTCAATTTCATCAAAAAATTTATCAAGTATTTCAGTTGATATGGTTATGTTCATGTTAGTATTTGTATTAGTATTCATAATTTTTACCTCACAAATATTATATTTATAATTTATTAATCTATTTAATTTTACTTAACAATAGTATTAATAACATCTGTAATACCTAAATCATCATTAATAATAAAACTTTGATTTTTCTTTTCAGATTGGATATATCCACTGTCATTGCTCCATCTACTCCAAGAAGAAATTGTAGGTAATCTCATAATTTCTAAATATCCTTGTTTTTCATAGATCATAGAAGAATGAAGATGGGCTAACATGCAAATTATATGCTCTGATTGGCTCCACATATCTTTTGCTTCCGTAGTTATAATCTTCAATGCATCTTTAATTTTCATATCATGAGACAAACACAATAATGTTTTACCTATTCTACAATATTTACGAGGTAGAGGGGAGGAATCAATTTTAATATTGTCATCATTCTTATACCAAGCATTTATTGTTTGCATTATTCCAAACATAGTATGTAAATCATGATTAGATGGGACGTATTGAACATCTACAGGTGCAATTTCTGATAGCATGTCAATACCATTAATAATTAATTGAGTTGCTTTTACTACAGTAGTAAACCATGATGCAGAATTATCTTGTGGGGTTAAACGAGTTGTAGTACCTGATAAATTATCAAAATTCACAAAATCATTGCCAATCACAAATAATACTTTTTCAAATTTTCTATGTTTTACTCTGTTGATAATATAATTTAAAGTATAATAATAAATTTGTTCAGCAATTTCTAAATTATACTCATTACCAGTAGAATATGTATCAGAGAGCAAAGCATAGTGGAAGTCAGCAATCGGTACAACTAAAGTATCACCATTTTGTTCATATTGCTTTGATATGATATTTATTTTATTTTTATATTCTGTTTTGATATTAGCAAATAAATTATTAATATCTTCAATATTCCATTTATATTCCGTGATTAATTTAACGGTAATTTTACTAGAGTAGAGTGTCATAATCCCATCTTTTTTAGAATAGCTATTCCATATATTATTTCTAGCAGATACTAACTGAAAAACTTTAGAATCATAACCATGTGCTTTTAAAAGAAATTCAACATCTTTTGCATCATTATCTGACATTTGAATTAATTTTTCACTAGTTTGGGTATTGTCTTTGTTTAACTCAATAGTTGATTTGTAATTTTTAGTTAATTCTGATTCTATGTTTTTATTTTCATCAATTAGAGTAGAAGAGAGAGGAGTATTGATATTATCACAAATTTGCTTATCTATTTTACTTTTATTATATTCATCAATAGTCATTTGTAGATTTGTCAAACATTTTCTTGCATGGTCATGTGAAACTTGATTATTATATAGTAATTCATAAACTTCCGTTTTGTCTAAATCATATAAATTTCTATTAATTAATAATCTCTCAGCATATTCCATAAAATTTTCTGTTTGTTTCTTGAGGTGTTCCAAACACGATTCCTCATTTCAATATAAATTTCTAATACTTCTATTATTATCATTACAAATTAAATCACTGACATACAATCCCAACCAATTGTAGTCTTTCCCAAAAAGTATAGATAGTATGGATACTCTCTATACAAAAACAACACCGTTTTTGAACATTACATATTGCAAACAGTATCTTTGTTAGTCGCAATAATACGTGTACTACGAAACAATTTACTTATTTCTTCTTCTAATAACTCCTTAAATCTTAATTTACTATTAGTATCAGCATGAACTAAAAATACTTTTTCACAACTAATTCCCTTCAAATAATTCAATAATTCAATCTGTCCGATATGAGAAGAGAAACTATTTAATATAGTAATACTACATTTATTTTTATAACTTTTACCTTCAATATTAATAAATTTTTGTCCGTTTTTAATTTTAGAAGCAATACTTCCTTCAGGTGAGTAACCTACAAATAAAATATGAGATTTAATGTCAGATATAAATTCCTTTAAATAGTTAACTGATCTACCTTTTAAGAGAAAACCACTACTACTTAATACTATCTTAGAACTATTATCACTAACACAATTCTTACTCTCATTGTAATCTTTAATAAATCTAACATTCTCCCAATTGCAAACTTTATCAAATAATTCTTTGTGTTCACCTTGTAATGCATCTTTATATACTTTTGTAATTTCCCATATTAAAGGTGAATCAACAATAATAGAAGTAGTAAATGTTTTATCTTCTCCGTATAAACAATATAAATCAGTTAATAATTGTTGTGCTCTTGATAAAGAGAATACAGGAATTAAAATTCTTCCTTTATCCATTAAACATACTTGATTAACAACTGTTTTTATTTTCTCTAAATCTTTTACTCTATTTGCTTTAACATTTTTCTCATCTGCACCATAAGTACATTCACTAATTACTATATTTGCTTTAGTACAATATTCAGTATCTTCAACATAATAATTCTTATTTATATTTCCTTTTAAATCAGAAGTATAAAGTATTTTCTCAATATGTCCTGTGCTTGTTTTAAGAAATAATTCTAATTGACAAGCACCAATTATATGTGAATTATGCAAAAATTTAAAACTTGTATTATCGTCAAGTTTATGTATAATTCCATAATCATAAGTATCTATTAAATTTAATGTGTTATAAACATCATCCTCATTGTAGAATGGTTCAAAATTAACTCCACGTTTTTTTGATATATACTCAGAATCTTTCCTAATAATATTAGCAGAATCTTTTAGCATTGGTTTTGCTAATTTAGATGTTATTTCTGTAGTTATTATTCTACCATTAAAACCATCCCTAACTAATTTAGGAGTGAGGGACATATGATCTGTATGTGCATGATTGATAAACACATAATCAATATTTTTTGGTTTGAAAGGGAAATGTTTTGCATTATCTTTATAATCTTTAATGGAGTTTGAACTTTGAATCATACCACATTCTAATAGAATAGTTTTATATTCTGTTTCCACTAGAATCATTGAGCCTGTTACTGCTATAGAATTATTCCCGACAAAACTTATTCTAACCTTAGATTTCTTTTTACCCATATGATTCACTCATCATATTTATCATCCTTTTCGGAAAATTTTTGTTGCTTACTTGTTATTAATATTTATTATATTACCTATTAATTATCATTCTTCTTATACATTTCCCTTTTTATTAAATCCACCATGTAATCGGGAACTGTAGGTTTCTTCCTACGTGATTTTTTACCTCTTCCGATAATAGTCAAGTCAGGGTACTTTCCCCTTTCCATTTTTAATATTTTTTTAGAGATTAACCATTCTTTTTCTTGTTGAGATATTGGTTTCAATGTTTAAATTAATTCTCCTTTTGTAGTTTATTTTTTGTTTTTAATTGGTTTATGATTTAGTTTGTTTTGTTGTTTAGTTGATTTAAAATTAAACAAACAAAAAGAGAGTAGGATGTTAAATCCAAACTCTCTTCATCATAAATCAGTTCCTACTTTATCAATACTATTAAATAGTAATAGGTAAGGATTCTCCTTTTTAAATTATACTTATATCATAAGTTAAGAAAAACTATAAAAACTAACAAGTATAATAAATATAAGTATTTCTAGGAAGTTTCTATTTCGTCATTTTTTCTTTGAGTATAATTTATTTGTCTAATTCTATGATTTTCTTTTTCAATTTCCTTTGCACAAACTTCACAATATTTATGTTTATTATTTTTTACCTTAATAATCTTATCACAATTACTGCATTTAATAATACCTTTAATCTCATTATAATAATCTAAATATAATCCAATATTATCATAATCAGTTACTTCAAATGATATTTCTCCTTCAGGTATACAATTTTCAATATAATCAAGAATAATTTTCCCTCTATGTAAGATAGTAACTAATTTTAAATCGCTTAATTTATTAATTACTTCATCATTTAAAGACATAATTTTAGGAATATTTGATATGTTTTTTATGTTATTGTATTTTATTTTGCCACCATAAAAATACAATGTATCATAAATTTTATTGTACTTATATTCATAAATTATTTTATTTAATTTTAATTGAACTAAAAATGTAAACATAACTTTTTTATATTCTTGATTAATTTCTAATAAATTTATATAATCTAATTCAGATTTATATATATCAATTTTAGAGATTGTAATTAATTTTTGTTGCTTACTTAAACCTGTTTTCAATGCTTTATTGATAGTTTTATAATAATTTTCTCTTTTAAAATAAGGAATATATTTTTTGCAAAATTCATGTAAATTATATTCACGTTCTTTTGGTTTCATATCTAACACATCTCTAAAATACAATACTAACAATCTTAATTCGGTAAAAATATATTTAGATTGGAAACCTTTATTATATACTAATTCTACATACTCTAATTCATTATATTTATAATTCATTAAGTTTTAACTCCTTTAAAGAATAATTTACTCCTAAATATGATATTTTTCCTTTAGGATTTGGAAATGGGAATTTAGGATTATCAGTAGTATTATTCTTAACATTATTGTAAATATACTTTCCGTATGTATTCCATAAAATATTTTTATTTGCACTTGGTTTGTCCTTATAAAAATAATCTAGTAATATATTAGTAACCAAATAAACATCACTACAAATTTTATTCAATTCTTGTTCAAGACTATCATTATCAATTTTAAAATTTTGCATAGTATTCTCATCATAGTTATAATCATTAGCAGTATTATTAAATAAGATTTTATTGTATTTAATTTTACTCATATGTTGATTTAAAATTTGTATAACTTCTTCATACTGTTTACTAGTATATTGATGATTATTCTTTTTATATATATTGATAATTGCAATACTACTATCTAATGATTTTATTTTTTTATTTATTTCAAAATTAATACCTTCAATGTATCTGCATAAAATATTCATTGGACTATCACTATAAGTTAAAGGCATATATTTATAAAAATTATCAATAAATTGCTTCTGTTCAATTGACAATCTATCTAATTCTTTTAATTTTTTAAATGACATTTTATATTTTTGATGACATGTAATTTCATTTGTTTCACAATATTTATTGTAAAATTTCTTTACATTCTTATATAAATATTTAAAGAAATATGGATATTTATTAAGCAAAATACTATTATGAAGATTCTTTTCTTTAACAACAATATCTGAATCTAATGCAATACCATTTTTATCTATATTAATTTTTTGTTTGTAAACCCACAATTTAGGTATTCCCTTAACTTCTCTTCCTATTTTTGCTTTATCAATTTGAGCAGATTGTGCTTTGCAACATTGTTTTAATCTTGATAATGTTAATTTATATTCTTCACTATCTATGCCATATATTTTTTCAATATTAGATAATAAAGCATACCCATTACTACTTTTATTTGTTATTGAACCAATTATTGAACCAAAAGAGAATGTATCTGCCATATATAAATCTTCATCTGTAAACACAATTTTTTCAGGGGTAGGAGGTGAGTATACAACTGGTAATTCATCTTTAAATACTCCATTAATAATTTCTTGATTTGAAGTTGTGGCTAAAATGTCATAATCAACATCTGCTCCCCCAAAATTTACCACTTCATGACCATGATAATTTAAAATAATTCCTAGTTTACAATATTCAAACCATTTTTCAGTTTCTTTGTCTTTTCTTAAATTTAATATCACATGTTCACTACGATAAGTTAAAGGTGATCTCATTCCATTAACTTGTTTAATATTTTTCTCATTCCAATAATTAGAGTAAAATTCATTTTTATTAAGCAATCCTGTAACTTCTAATCCACAAACATGTTGCATAAATCCATAGGGGTCGTATACCAAAACTTGGAAATTTCCATCTACAAAAATATCGCCCATACATCCGTTTTGAATTCTAATTTTTAATAATTCTCTAATTTTTGTTTGTATGTATTTATCATTTTTTAATTCAGGATTTATTAGTAGACACTTAATCCAAAAATTATCATTATTATCTAGGTATCTTTTAATGCTAAATATGTTATTATTTACTCCTAGTAAAAATAGTAATATATAATATATATTGTCATATGAAACTCCACATATCCAATCTACAAATTGTTGGGATAGTTTTTTTATATCATCTTGAGTTAAATTTAATGTCTGGATAAATTGGTAGTTAAGTTTTAATATATGTTTTGCTTCTTTGGGAGTATACTGTGATACTCCCCAATACAATTTGTTTTTCCGACAATTATCTATATATGAATCAATGTCTGAATAACTATCCCAAAGTTTGAACTGTGATTCTGTTAAGATAACATCATATTCTCTTAAATCTGCTTTTATATAATTGCCTTCAGAATCTTTATATATAGTATCTACTATGTAATTACCATTATTAATTTCTTTACAAAAATCATGAATAGGGAAGGTACAGAGCATCCCTTTAATGAAACTTTGACGAATACAAAATTGAGAAGGAATCCATTCTAATCCTAATTCATTTGCCCATTTTTTTGCTTGTTTAGGAGAAATTATACCCATTCCGTCCGTTCTATTCATTTCCATTTCAACTTCACGTATATCTATTTCATCATCAATATTCCAATCCTTTTCTATTACATAATTTGCTTTAAATTTATCACTATTAATAAAATCTTTTACAACTATAAACTTAGGTTCGCTAACTAAGTATGTTGACGACCCTGCAAGTCCAAAGTATGCATTGAATTTACTAGGTGCAAATTTTTTAGTTAGATCTCTACCATTATTAAGTCTAATTTTTAATTCATCTATTATTTCTTCACAACATAATACTACTGTTGACAATCTTGCTTGTCCTGAAGAACAACTTAATCTTGAATACCGTTTATTGTTTACCATTATACCTTCATTGAATATTTTTTTATAATGAGAACGATGTTCTATTACTACTGTTATATAATCAGGTATAAACATAGTTCTATTTATCCTATTTTGAATTTCAATAATCCTATTTGAATTTTCAATAGAATGATGTCTTTCTTTTCTAATATTCCTTTCTTTAAAGAGATTCTCAATATGTTTATATTTTATACTATGTTTTCTAATATCACGAATACTTCTAAGAATCTGATTGTCTGCTAAAGCAACAACTTCTTTTAATTCTTTTGCTTTATTAAAAGGTAATTCTATGTCATAGTTAAATTCTTTTAATCTAGATGATTTAAATTTATATGTATAAAATTGTCTATTGTGCAAAACAACACCTCCAATCTATTTTATATTGTTAATTTCTACATTGCTAAAGTAATTAAGTATTTCTATAAAATCATTTATTAACCATCCCTGAGTTTTACTATTTAATGATTCTTTTGTAAAATTCTTATTTAATACAATATCCAATGATTCATTTTTACACTCATTTGATAAATAAATCATTGGATATAATAATTTTTCAATTTCTTTATTGATTTCTACATCTGTTATTTCAATCCCTTTTTTATTATATACTTTTAAATAATCATCACTATTAATACAATTATCTTTATAATAATTTAAAAAATAATCAATTTTATTTATTACTTCTAATAATTCATCAGTTTTATTAACAAAATTATATCTAGGTAAAAACTTAAATGTATTATCTATTTTAAAATAAGTTAAATTAATTTCTTTTTGTTTAAATAATTTATTAAATATATAATTTACTGGTGCTTTATTAGTAAAATTATATGAATCTTCATTTTCAATAATAAAGAAATTAATATTATTAAAATACTTTATATGTAAATTAATACATATTGTATTGTCATCAATAATATTACCAAAAATATTTTTGAAATTTACAATTGTTTCATTATGATGGTAATAACCATAATCATAAATTACATACTTTTTATTTCTATAGTCTTCAAAATAAATTGAATCAATATAATCTGTACTCTCTTTATAATGTAATTTATAATCAACTATTTTATTATTTAATTTTAAAACTTCTAATATATGCAATAGTAAATCGTTTGATAATAATAACCTTTTAACTTCATTATCAATCCTATGTTTCAAATTTTCACTTAATATTTCATCTCTAAAATTATAATTATAAGTTTGATAAATTTCTGGTTCATCATTATCTAAAACATAAAATTCAATAATAATCCCATCAAAAATTCTATCATAAATAAGTCTAGGGATTTTTGTTTCATATTTTATTAAATACCCATTATGTTTTAAATTTAAAAGTTTTAATTTTTTATCAATATTTGATTTTATATGATGTACATAATTATGTAATATACTATTGCCACATTTTACTCTCGATAATATATCAATTGCAATTTTTCTTCCTTCTTCTGAAGATATAGAACGTATAAAATTAGGAATATTATTATAATCTTTATTCTCATATTTAATTTTTCTAATCTCATCCCATAACCAATCTAGATTTTGCATTTCATCTTCTCTTACTTTAAGAACTTTTTCATCATACTTAGTTAATTTATATTCTCCAATTGTATCATAATATAATTTATCTTCATCATTTAAATTGAAACATTTTCCTTCATAATATAATGCTTTAAGTGTTGGAATAGAATTATCAAAAACACACATCATAGAATTAATATTAACTTCAACTATAATATTATTTAACTTTCTCCATCTATCTATATAATCTTTAATTTTCTTACTATTGCTATAATTAAATTCAAAATGAATAATACTACCACAAGAAGTACGAATGGTTGCATCTGGTATATATTTCCTATCACCAATATTTATTTGTACTTCAAATAAAATTTGATTGCAAACATATTCATTTACTTTATCAGTTATTACATTAAATCTATCCCCTATTTTTATAAATTCTGTTTTCATCCAAAAATGCATAAAAGATTCTTGTCCACATTTTTCAGCATTTAAATGTTTAAAATGAGGTGTTACTTTTGCATTTTTACCATTTACAATTTTACCATTAGGAGCAACAGGAATAACTTCAGAACCACATACTATACATTCATATTCATCATGCCTGTTATCTTCATTAATCTGACTAATGTTAATTTTACTACCATCACTTTTTCTTCTAACAACTGCCATTTGTATATTTTCAAAATTCAATATATTATCCTCCTTTTTAATATATTTATAAAATATTTATTAGTACAAGAGATATTTCACCCTTGTACTAATCCCAATCCATTCAATTAATCAATAAAACATTCACCTAACAATCCATCATATACTCATTAAACCTCTCATATAATTCATCCTTACCAATCCCATAAATACTTTCACACTTCTGTATAATTCCACCTTGTATCCATTCAAAAACATTTCTACTAACAAACTTACCATTAATATAAAATGGTTTACTACCTTTATATTCCAACATCATACTAATACTCTCATTTCTAACTCCATGACCTTTAACTAAATAATTATATTGTGGAAAACTAACTTCTAACCATAATTCACATCTTAATTCATCTTTAAAACATCTCATATTGTCATCCATGTATTCCATATATTCTGATTTTACTTTTATGTTTTTAGATGTTTCTTCACCAAAAGTTTCTACTACAAATTTATGTAATTTTTCTTCCATAATTATTTCGATTTCTTCTAAATCATATTCAGATATAATAAAATTTTTGTTTGTTTTCATATTGATTTCTCCTTTTTATTTTACTAATTAATTACTTTTATCACTATTCAAATCTTCTAAACCATCTACCCAATCCATAACCATTAAAACATTATTATAAATATCTCTTCCTAATTCATTGATACTTTTATTTTTATCATCAAATTTCTTTCTTATAGTATTCTTGACTTCATATTTATTCCAATCTACATGTGGATACATATCTTGATCATACAAATATCCATCAGGTAAACTAGGTAATACAACATCATCATAAAAATATATGTAACTATTAGAATCATCTTTAATATGTCCACTACAACAAAATAAAGTATCATAACCTTTTCTATTTAATTCAGCAATTACAGGAATAAATAATTCATCAATTTCAACTACTTCTCCATGACATGATTTTATTTTACATGTATTCTTCTTAATTGTTTTCTGATTATATGTTTTGTAACATTTTAAACATAAAAGCATAGATAATTATAATCTCCTTTCATTATCCTACCTATCCCATCCATAAAATCTATCTCCAATTTCTCTTCTTACCTCATTCCAATACTCTTTCAAACATTCTTTATCACAGAATAAATTATCGTTTTGGTCTTTTCTTATGTATTTATCTTTGCTATCTATTGGTTTACCACATTTAGCACAATAATCAGTTGTTACATTTATATTAACAAACTTATTTACTCCTTTAATTTTATTCTCAATTTTATTTTGCATCATCTATAATTTCTACTCCTAACTTTCTCAAATCATCAATACTAAAACAACATTCAATTTCAATATCAATCCATTCTCCAACTAAATTAAATAATATACTCTCAATTTCTTTATCTCCAACATGGTAAACAAATAAATGTTTATCATCATAATCCTTTGTTAAATTTCCATTGTTAGCATACTCAATCTTGCAACCATTCATAATTTTTAATACTACATAATTCCTTGCAGAGTAACACAAATTAAATAATGTGTTTGATAAGTTGATTAATTTTGATTCTCTAATAGGGGAGGGGATAAGTATTTCATAATCACCATTAGGTTTTTCATAAATTAACTTCCCACTATATGTAATTTTTGATCTTATAACTGGTGTAAAATCTGTTCTTATTTTATCTTTTTGTGATTGTGATGGATGTGTAATTACAGGGATTGATTTATTTTCATGATTACTCATATTAATTTCCTTCTTTCTTATTTTTTATTTTTATTTTGTTTTTCCTTTTGTTTAACTAACTCTAAAAACAATTTTCTATCTTTGATAATCAAATAATTTCTACCTTTTCTATTTGAATTAAAAACTAAATAATTTTCATTAATTTTTATCATATTAAATCCTTTCTATAAAATTTAATCAAAAACGTCAAATTCAACCTCAAATTAACCACTAAAAATCCAATTAGGTACACTTATATAAAAATTTATATGTCTCTTGAAATAGAGGCATAATTTAACGATTTTTTACTCAAAATGTGCTTAAAACTACTATTATTATTGACTTTATAAACATTATACTTGTAAACGCTTAATTTATAAGGGTTTAGAGGCACTTATAAAATTAATGATATTTTACATTGATGTGTTATTTCCATGTGTATTTTTTGTATTTAATTTTTACAATTAAATTAAATTATTTTTACAATCTCACTACTCAAAATTAGGGAATACTGATTTATGTATTGTTTGTATTTTCATAATTTTTGCTACTTGTGATAATTCACTTTCAGGGAAATGATAAATACTTTCTAAATCACTACTTATAAACTCCTTTATTTTTATTTCCTTTTCTAATAATGGAAGATATATATTTTTAGAATTATTTGATGTAAAAAATATTGCTAATGTAGTTTTACTATAACGATATATGTAGTTTTTATTTTTAGTTATTAAATATGTATCATGAATATTTTTACTTGGTTTACCTTGTAAATCTTTTTGAAGAAATACTCTGTAAGTGTTGATAAATTTCTGCAAATAGGGGAGTACACCTCCTTTCTTTATAGATTTTATTACTTTTGCTTAATTATTATTGAATTGATTAGTTAATTAAAAACTATATACTATATAAAAACTATGTAATTAATTTTCTTCCCTACTATTTGTATTATAACACAGTAGGGAAGAGTATGTCAACAATTATATTTACAATTTGTTATTTGTTTTTATAAAAATTAATCATTCAATGCATCATAATCAATTAAATTAATTATAAATGCATCTTCTGTTATTTTTTTACCATACTTATCAATTAATGATTTTGCAAACTCAATAATTTTACTTTTATCAGGATTAGTAAATGTTAAATAGAAATTAATACCTGATTCAACAATTTTATCAAAATTACTATAAAATAATTCTTTATTGAATTTTCTATTTGTATTTTGATAAAAATCATCTAAAGTAACACCTTTAATATTTACTGCATATAAAGAGTTATTAGATTTAATACTATTCAAACATTCTAATTTATATTCCTTTTCTACTAATAATAAATCACTATGAAATATTTTGTCTTTTGGTAATTTATTAATAATCTCATGCCAATTTTCTATGTATAATGCAGGACTCCCACCCATTAAATGAAATACATCTTGTTTAGATTCTATAAAACAATCAATTAATTCATCAGTTGAAAACTTTTTATATTCTCCCCAAATACCATCTCTAGTTACATAGCAGTACGGGCAATCTAATGTACACCCATATAATTGTACTACAAATTGATTATTACCATTCATATTCAATCTTTCTTTTGCTATTTGAGGGAATTTATCATACCCTCCACCAGATTTATATGTATTACATTTTCTAAAATATCCATTATGTAATATATCATTTTTATTTATATCTCTTAATTGTTTTTCACACATAGGTACTACTTTCCACATAAATTATTTTCTCCTTTATTATTATATTATATTTTAAATTTAAAATGATGGTGGATTATATATAAATATATGATCATCTTCATCACAATTATTGAAAAAACATATATCTATACTTTTATTATTACTTTCGTTATATAATATACTATTTTTTGTAACTGGTATTAATAAATCAATTATTGTACATAATAAAACACTTAACAATATAGTCTCTACAATATAAAAACAAAAAATAGGTATTAATTCAATATAATTTAATTCCATATAATTAATTTTCCTTATCTTTAAAATAATTATATCTCATTATTAAATAATCTTTAATCTTATCCGAAAAGGTACATATTCCTGAACTTCTAGTAATACCAACATATACAATGTTTGCTTCTTCATAAAAATCTTGAATTTTAAAATCTTTATCATTATCTTTATTTATATACTCTTTATTAAAAATCATAGGCAAATCTAAAATGTCATCTGAGATATAAAGAGGAAGTGAGATCGATTTTCCTTTCGCCTTGTGTATGGTACTAAAAATAACATTTGCTTTATTTAAATCTGTTGTTGTATTATTTTTGATTCCATCTATGATTTCTGGAATCAAACTACCATATTTATCAATCATTCTATTAATAGAAATTATCTCTATATCAATAACTTTTTCGGCATATTTAATCATTTTTTCATAATTTTCAAATTTATTAAATAAAGGATTATTAACTTTGTGCCCTCTGGAGAACCAGTATGCATCTTTCAAAACTGAAAAATTATAACTTGAAAATCCAGATTCAAAATAGAGTTTAGCATTCTTATTAGCAGTAATAACTTCAATTGCTTCACCTAATATAAATGCATTAGTCCTACATAGGCAGACATAAGGTTTTTTCTTATCAATTTCATTCACTATTTTCTGTTTGTCATTGAATCCTTTCATGTTAATATCAATTTTATAAATATCTTTGATAATAATATTAGCAATATTAGCAATGTTTTGACTTACTCTGAAAGATGTAGTTAATTTATATTCTTTTCCTTCAAACAGAGGTAGGATATTAACTGAGTCTCTCCATCCGTATAAACTTTGGTATATGTCACCACAAATTACTATACCTTTTACATTAGATGATTTAAGTATATCTAGTAATAGTTTAGATAAATCTTGGCACTCATCTACCATAATAATGTCAAATTTGTTAGATAAATCCATTTTGCTAAGATGGAAGAGCTTTAAATAAAAGTCATGCTCCACCTTTACTAAGTTTTTATAATCCTTCTTTAACTCCCATAATTCCTTTGATTTTTGTATGATCAATTCTCTTTGTTCTGTTGTATTACCATCTTCATCTTTAAATAATTCAATTTCTTCAAATTCAATTTTATCAGACAACATATACTTTTTCATCATCGCATCTATTTTAACTGCCAATTCCATATCTTTATTCCAATCAAGTTTTAAATCTTTAATAATATCTACCACACCATAATTAAATGTAAGTTTATTCTTGTAAAATTTACCTACTATGCCATAGGCAAATCCATGTTGAGTTTTTATAGTAATATTATTTAGTTTAGAATATAATTTATCTGCTTCCTCACGCATTGACTTATTATAAACAACGTAAAGTATTTTCTTAAATGGTCTTTCCTTTGCATAATAATAAAGAGTCGTACTTTTACTACTGCCACTAAGTGCAGCAATCTTGATTCTATCCTCTTCAGCAAATATAATGTCCTTCTGTTCCTGTGTCAAATAATAACCTTCATCAGACATATAATCTGATAATTCAATTTTCACATCATCAAATGTTTTCTCATAATATTCTTTCCTAAGAATATCTATTTCATTTTCATTATAAAAATTATTATTATCCTTTATCATATAATTAAATTTTAATTCACATCCGTCACCTTTGCCAAAAGGATGGGAGTAAAATTGTTTAATTGCACCAAAATTTCTAGTTAAAATTTCCTTACATACTGGACAAGTATATGTATCTTCTTTAATAGATTCAATAATATCTACTAATTTTCCATATTGATTAAATGCTTTATTCATAATTTATAATTATATCTCCTTTTTATTATTATTCTTTTGTGTAATACTCCTATTTAAATTAGACTTAATTTTATTTGTAAATATTAATCCCTGCCTTTCTACTTCAAATTGTAATTGACTATTAAATGATTTTTCATTCTCATATAAACCTATAAATGTACTACAATAATGTTTTTCTTCTGTTAAATAACTATTATTGTATCTAATCAAATTTAAATCATCTTGAAGTATCTTATTATATTTTTGTATTGTCTTTGAATCATTAACTAACTTCTTTAATTTACTTTGTGTTAAATAACCAAATTTTGCGTCATTATTTATCACCCTCATACAAGCAATAAAATATCTAATTAAATTATTTTTACTAAGATTAGAACCTTGTAAACTTTTAAATATTTTATCAATATCTATGTTTTTAACCATAAAATAATTATCTTCAGGAGGAGGTATTAATTCTATGTAAAATACTTGATTCTTATTAATTATATCACTTAAATTAATAGTGTCATAATGCAAATCATAATAATTAAGTATAATTTCTTTACTTTCTAGTAGAGAAAAGATATTTTTAATGTCATTAATTATTTTCTTATTAGTATTGCTATCAATGTACATATAATTACAAAGCATTTCCAAACTACATAAACTAACTGATTGATAATATGTATAGTTTCTATATAATAAGGAAAGAGTGGTTAATTCTTTATTTGATATACTTAAATTATCATACCAACTATTAGGTATTTTAATAAAACTTTCTTTTAAATTGCTATTCATAATTTAATTAACTCCTTAATTATTTAATTTATCATATTTTCCTTTCAATTCTAAAATATCATTTAATGCATTATTAAATTCTTCTGTTTCAACAAATGAATATTTAACTATCTTAGGATTAGATTCATCATAAAATTTATAATAATTAAATCCTAAAAATGATAATGCCTCTGCTAAATACTTTTTATAAATTACACGATAATTCATATGTATCAACCATCCTTTAAAATAAAATTTTATGCATCACTATTTTGGTGTTAAAATCTTAGGTTTTAGAAGAAAGTAACACCATATTGGGGATGCAATATAAAGATTTTAACACCAAAATTACATACACATCCGAGTGAATAAATATATAAATAAGAATAAATATTAAAATAATTATAAAGATATATTCCTAATTGCTTTTGCAATTAAAAAATAAAAATTAATTATATTTACAATTTACACAATCAATAAAAATCACCTCCATAAAATTTATAGTTTATTTATCCTTATTATACATAATAAAAATATACTTGTCAAGGTAAAAATTATATTTATAATCTATAACACACTTAAATTTTCTCATTTTCCTCCTTAACCATATTATACATTATCACCACACATATGTCAACACAATTATATTTATATTTTGTAAATTTATTTATTTATCAATTTTACTTTAAACTCATTGTTATACATTCACAATGCACATGTCATACACTAATAATTACCATGTATAATATGTCATACAGTCAAATATAATTAAATATAACCGTCATACAAACTAACATATACAAAATAAACTAAACTATATCAATCAAATTATCAAAAAATCAAAAGGAGTGATTTTAAAATGATGATTAGTTTTAGACTTAACAAAAGAAACGACAATGAATTAATTTCTCTTCTCAGCAAGCATGAAAATAATAATATGTCTGAATTTATTAGAGGTGTACTGAGGGATAGTTTATTAACTAGTAAGAATATTATTGATGTTGAAGATCCATTTGCCACTGCATCCAATACGGATAATGTTGTTGAAATTAGGCAAGTTAATAAGAAAACAGATATTAATAATACTAACAATAAATCTAGAGTTATAAAATGGAATAATCCAAATTTAAAATAGGAGGATTATATGAAACAATTAACTAACGCAATCACCAATATAATAAATTTTATAAAAAGTATAAAATACACTAATAATATAGACATAGATCCATCAAATGACTTAATAATGAATACAGATAATGTTGCTAGTTTTATATGTAGAAAAACAGGAATACCTATTGAAATAGTTTTAGAAGTATTAGGTGTAGAAGATGATTGGTTGCATGAAAATGGTTTTTATGATGAAGACGAAGATTAAGACTGATAAATTAATATTTTGCATCCAATACGGATAATGTTAATTAATTATATAGGAGGCATATAACAACATGAATATTATAAGTATTAGTATTTTGCAAGATATTTTAATTATAGTAGGAATAGTAATTATAGATTGGTTAACTAATAGTATTGTTATAGAAGAAAAACAAAAATATGTAAAATTATTCACAACAATAATAGGATTAACATTGATATTATATATGACATTAAAATTATCAATAAGTATATCAAAAATGTTCCTAATAGGAGGTTTTTAAATGAGTAAGTACATTTATACTTTATTATTTGTTATCCTAACCCCCATGCCTTGTTATGCCATGACTATTTATGAATTAATGAAGGAAACAGTAGGATATGGTAAGCCAGGATTTGCAATACTCCTAATTGGTGGCTGTGCTGTTGCTGCTTTTATACTAGAACAAATATGTAAAATAATAGGTAAACAGAATTTTGCTGTATTAATAGGTATAGTTGCTACATTTGTTGCTACTGCAATTATGATAGATTCTGGTTTAGAGATAGTAAATAAATTATTAAGATATTTTTAAATTTAATAAAGGAGAAATATAAATATGTTTTTATTAATAATACCAATATTATTATTTGTTATAACTTGTTTATGTCTACCTCAATTGATGATACAGATTATTATTGGTGCATTTGGATATTTTACTTGTAGAGCATTGACTAAACGTAACTTGTCAAAAATGATTATAGTCATAACTATATTTTCTTGCCTAAGTACAGTTATGGAGAAAGTATTACCTATAGTTGAGGAAGAGCAGAAGAAACAACAATATGTAGAAGATAAAATTGATGATGTTAAAAAATATGTTAATCCTACCAGTAAATTATTTAATAAAGAAGATATACAATCACCAATTGATAAAATTATTGAAAAGAATTTACCTGATAATTCATTTCTAAGAAAAATAACTGAGTATCCAAGGACTAAATAAAGAATGGAATGGAGTGATACAATGCAAACTATCATAGTTAATAAAGTTATTATAGGTGCAATGGCATTGTTTGTTATGTTAGGATTCAATAGTTTATGGTTTGACAATGACAATATTGATGCAAAAATTTATAATTATAATAATGGTAGGTTTTACGGTGAGTTAATGATTAAGGATAGAAAATTACCTTTAATTGTTAGTGTAAATGTTGATGCGAATAATGGTAATAGCAATGAGAAAACTTACAATGAGAATAAAAATTATAACGAGAATAAGGAATATACTGAGTATAAAGAGAATATTGATAAAAAGGAATTAAATGATAATAAGTTATATAATGAGCAAAAAGATCATAATATTAGCAATAATATCAATAAAAAAGAGGAAATAATCAATAAAGATGATATAAATAAGAGGGAGAATATTAATAAAAAAGAAGAAAAACACAATGAAAATATTAAAATAACTGATGATTATACACCTGGGAGTATTGATATTGTAATTGAAAATAATGTAAATAAGATTAAAATTAATCGTGATATGGGTAGTAAAGAAATGAGTGATGTTGATAAGGAATTGTATATAGAAATAATAAGAGGTACAATGGATCATGTTAAGACTTTGAATGTGCCTGAAAGAAAAAGGTTATTAGATATATTTAAAGAATTTTTAAAACATATTAATAGACCAAAGGAAAGTAAAATTAAATGGTTTAAATGGTAATATTATTAATGCTTATAATTATTGTTAATGTTTATAATTATTAATTTTAACTTCATTATATATTTTTCTTTGCAAATTCAAATCATTAAGTAATAATTTCTTTACAGTTAATGAAATCTTGCCAAATTTATTAAATAATTCTATTTCATCTATTTCATAAAAATCAGCAATATTCTTAATTGTGGTATCACTTGGTAATTTTCTACCATGTTCAATGTCACTTAGATATGTAGGACTGATATTTATAGATTTTGATGCCGAAGATAATGTTAATTTTTTACTTAATCTTAAATTTTGCAAGTAATTACCAGTATCTATATTCCTATTTGTAATATCTTTAAGTTTATCTATATCCAAGTTAATCACCTCAATGTAGGGTGTAGTTATTGCTTAGTTTGTCTTAAAGAGATAATTATATACGAGGAGATATTTGTTATGGGAGATAATAATAAGAAGGATAAGATTAAAATTAAGGGGAAAGTAGATAAGGTAGATATTAAAGAAAATTGGAAGAAATATAAATCTGATTTAAAGGAAAGTTTTAAGAAGTATCTATGGGATATACAGCTTGGATATAAACCATTAAAACCTGAGAAGAAAGAAGATTTAAAAACATCAGTAAAGAAACTAATTAGATGTAGGAAAGGTAGGACTGTAGAATCAGAGATAGAGAGTATTATGTCTGAATGTGGTTTATATAATAATTCAGGTAGATACGCATACCATATTAAAACTATTAGATATGAAGATAATGATAACCATTATACTACTTTATGGAGATTACCATATAGTATGACATTTAAAATGTATATTGATAAAACATTAAATTTTGCTAACTCATTAGTTGCTCAAGTTATTATAGAAGAAGATAATGGATTATTAAAGATAGAAGTATTTAAAGGTGTTATTCCTAGAAAGGTTAATTATAAATTTATTACTATGGAATATTTGGATAAGTACATTCTTCCTGTTCCTGTAGGAATCAACCAGATGGGTTTAGAAATTTGGGAAATGTTAGATGTTTATAATGTTTTAATATCAGGTTCAGTTGGAAGAGGGAAAAGTGTTTTAGCAACTGGTTGGGCAGATGCATTACTTCAAAATCCAAATGTATTATTATTTGTAATTGATCTAGCTATGACTGATTTTATTCATCTACAAGAATATACTATATTTGCTGGAGACATAGAGAAAGCAAGATTAGTATTAGATATGCTATGGGATGAAACTAAAAGGAGATTGGATGTATTAGTTAAATATAAGAAAAGAAGATTAAGAGACTATAACTTATCATATCCTGATGCGAAACTTCCTTACCTTGTATTATTTATTGATGAATTTGCTTTTACTGCTCCTGGAAAATTTCATACCAAACAAGAGAAAATATTATTAAATTATTTGCAGAAGAAGACATATGATTTAGCACAATTAGGTAGAAAAGCAGGGGTAAGATTAGTTATATGTATGCAGAGACCAGATAGAGATTTAATATCACCTATCATTAAGAATAATTTAAGTGGCAGAATTAGTTTTAAATGTAATGATTTTGGTCATAGTTTAACAGTATTAGGTAATAGAGATGCATTATATTTACCTGATGTTCAAGGAAGATTTATATCATTGTATAATAGTAAACAAATGGAATTGCAAGCATTATATTTAGATCCAGATATAGCAATGGATAGATGTAAGTTATTTAATAATCTATTTGATAGGAAAAAGACAGTTGCTAAATATTTCTACAAAGGTGATGAATCCAATGCTGACCCATTTATTCAATTTCAAATCAATGACAACGAGACAAAAAGGTTATTACCGAGATAAGTGCATAGTTGATATAATAGAAGAATTTGGAATATTGACAACAGAGCAAATTTATCTGTTGTTTTTTTCTGATATAAAATTTGGAATAGTAAAGTGTAGGGAAAGATTAAGGATATTGAAAGGGAAAGTTAGAATTGATTCAGTTAGATTAGATATTAATGAGTGTAATATTTACTTTACAAATAAAAAGTATAAGAATAATAGATTTGTTTCACATGATATAAATAGAAATTGGGGATTTATTTATTTGTTGAGGTATGTGAATATTAATTATAAATATTATAAGTTTAATGATATTGAGATAGAGTATGTTATGGAGTGTGGTAAAAGACCAGATGGAATTATAGGATTTATTAATTATGTAACAAATGAATATAAGTATTATATTATTGAAAGCGATAAATTTGAAAGTAATAATAAATTTATGAAGATTATTAATTATAACGAGATATTTAAAAATAAATTATATTTAAATGAATATTGGGCAAATAGGGTGAAGAGATTCCCTAATATATTGATTGTGTGTAATAGTGAAAATAAGAAATTGAAAGTTTTAAAGAGTGTAGAGGTAGATAATATCAAGTATGATTATATTGATAATGGTGTAGAGAAGAAATTGGGGATAAAGTTTATAGTCAAAACTGTTGATGAGATTAAATTATATTTAGGATTGTGATATTTTTTTTGTAAATTTATTGGTTGTACATTATAGTATTATAGTATTGTTATATATGTAAATTATGATATAGTACAATATGTATGACAATATGATAGAAGATATAAGTTAGGATATATATAGGAATATGTATTGTAGAAGATATAAATAATCTTGTCCAATACTATTAATTACTTACTAGGTGAATCAAGAATAAGAAGTTAGAAGTATGATAACTTCTGTGGTGTATATTTTTTAGGTTTAATTTGTGATGATACTTGTGATATGTGATATGGTAGGTTATAGAATTGTTTAATATGCCCCATATTACTAGTTAACTGACTAGTTGATTTATTGTGTGAATAGTTAATTAGACAATTATATGATTAAATAGAAAGATATATAATTAGGCAAATAATTATATTATTAAGTTATTAAAATATTAATTAGATAATTAATTGAAATAATAAAAATATTTTTTATTCTATGTATAGATTAAAATTTAATGGATAAGATAAATGCAAGATAAAAATGCTTGAAACAAAGCAATATAAATAAAATGGTAATAGAAAGGATAATTTAAATGGAGAATGTAGAGATTCAAAATAAAACAATTGATGTTAATGTAAAAAATATAATGTATTTATCATCAATAATATGTATATCATTATTTTCTATAAGTGGATTAATGATAGGAGATATAGGAAATAGAAGTGGAATTGGTATATTAGGATTAAGTGATTTATTTAAATATATTAGTTTTATTTGTTATGGTTTAGGTGTGTTTAGTGGAAGTTTGTTGTGGTATTTTGGGTATGTGTATAGGGATCATGGGAATGGGAATAATGGAAATAGAGATTCAACCTCCTCCTTCATAAGAATACATTGTAAATAGATGAATGATTTAATTAGTTTAATCTCCTTTAATGGGAGATTATTTTTTTGTTAAAGTTTAAATTATAATGTTAAGTTGGTTTATGATATAAATAAATTTAAAGAATAAAGTTTAATTTTATGGGTAGATTAATTATAGAAATAGATTGTTAATATAAAAATACATATATATTAAAGGAGAGAGTAATGATTATTAATGTACAAAATATGGGTGGATATTATTTAGTTATGGAATTTATTGAAGGTAGTGTGGTTAATTTGATTATTGGGAAGGATGTTGATATAGGATTTGATAATATAGATACTAAATTTAATATAGAAAAAGTTGTTGTGTTTAGGAAGAATGGAGATATTATCAAAGATTTAAGTGAGTTTAGTAAGGAAGAGATTAGAGTTTATAAGAAGTATATAAAATTGATTGAATATGGTGATAAGTTTGTTAGTGTGTTGGATTATAGGAGTAGGTATGTTGAGTAAGTATATTTTTGTTAATGAGAAATTAAGAGAAATTAAGAGAAATTATAATATTGATAGTAAAATTATATAAATTAAAGGAGAAATATATATATATAAATATATACAGTTTATACAGGAGAACATTTTTGTAATATATTGTTGAAAGAATTTAGTTGTGTGATTGATACAGAATATGAAGAATTATTGAATGAATTATTAGATGATAAAGATGAGTTATTTGATTTGTTAAATGAATTTATTAGAAGGGAAGAAATTGAAAGGATATATAAGATAGAAGGGATATGGGTTAAAGGTTGGATGTTATTTGGTGAAGAAATTATGAAAAATTTTAAAATTGGTGATAAATTTAATAATAAACTTAGTAATAAATTTATTAATAATAAGAGATATGATGTTGTTTGAGTAAAAAAATAATGTTAAAATTTAATTTAAAATTAGTTGTAAAATAATATTCGATATTTATGATTTGATTGTTATTTGATTGTTATTTAATTGATGTATTGGTTGATAATATTGGTTAGTTGTGATAGGATTAGAATGTGTTATAATGTGTTGATATTAGTGTGCTTTATAGAGTGTTTGAATGAATGGTAAAATGGAAATAGGATGGTAAAAATAGATAATATATTTAATAAAATTTAACAGTGATAACAATTTGAGATATGATTAGGATGAAAATTATATATTATGAAAATAGTTGTTATTTATGATGTTAGACGATTAATATACGAGAGTCGCAATCGTATGTGGAATGGATGTGGAATTCTAACTGATGTGGTGGCATATGATAATGATTATCACTCTCAATTTGTAAAGTATCCCCGGCCTTCTCATCCAACACGAAAAATACAATACAGTATCACAACTCCAGGGCTGAGAAGGCGATCATGGACTAAAAAATGTCCACCACTGAAGGACATTTGACAAACGAACCAACAAAATAATAATATAAATCCAGAAACCCTTGTATAATGCGGGTTACAGGGGTTAGGCTAGTTGACATAATCTTTATTATCGGAACGTAATATACTCGATATGAATATTAACAATGTGAATATGTGGTGAATATGTGAATAGGTTAGAATCAGGACACTTAAATTTTGATTGAAATTTTGCCTCTATTTGAAGAGTAAATTCAAAATAGGTATAATATGACCTGAGAAATTGAATAAAGTGTATATATGAGGTTATTTTTGATTGTATTTAATTGAGTGCTATATAGCTATGTAGCCACATTGCCACAAGTGAAGCTATGACCTGATTACAATTGCCGGAATTATCGTACGTGTTGAAAATATAAAACATGTGGAACGTGTAGAACAAACTATAATTATAATTCTTTTGTTCCACGTGGAACATTATCACCAGGAATAAATTGTTACACACTGTGTAATATTACACATTCGGAAAAGATAACAGAAAATCTGTTAGTTAACACTTGTTAACTTTAACGCTTTACCACTTTAACACTTTACTATGCTAAAGGATTTATCCACAGACCTGTTAATAACTTGTGTATAACTTTCTACATCTAATTATATTTATTACTATCTAAACAATACATTAATACTACTACACATAGTATTCAATACTACATACAATAAGGTGTACTATCCAACTAGTACACCTCTAACATCTAACATCCAAAACTAATCTATCTATCTATCTATCTATATCTAACACTAACCAATTAACCTGATTTTATAAACTAACACGAACCAAAACAATAAAAATAAACTAAACTATCCAATCAGCTTACACAAGGTAAATATAATATTGTTCCACGTGGAACACTCCAACCAATACATAAACAATCCAACCAACTCCCAAACTGTAACCAAACAATCAATCATATTAACTATTCCAAAATTTCATATATAAATCCCCTAAAATCACCTAACCCACCAACACTCCAACCACATCAAAATATTACACAATAGTAGCATATTGCTACACTATTGTATCAATCTGATCATACTACTATACCTATAATATACCTCAATTGTTCCATTTCAACACACACTGTTCCAATATAGAACATATAACCGTTCCATTACGATACACATTTCCAAACTACCACATCAACCTTTAAACTAATCAATATACCCTCCAATATATCCAACCAAACAACATAAAAAACCTACTAAAATCAATACTTTCAGCCCTCTGAATATTCTATACCCTCTAAGGGTATAATACAAATTATAAATATAATTTTGGTATGATTCTTGCAATATATAATAGTGTAAGTCTTCTTTGAAAACTACACATAGGCAGGGAGTACGGCGAATAAGTGACCGAGCGACGATACTGCAAAAGCTGCATGAGGGTAGCCAGTGGAAGGGTAGTAATACCTGGGCTATGGGTGGATTACCACACAGGGAGAACATGCGGAACATGCAAGGAGCAGGTGGACGGTGCCAGAACTGCATAAATCCTTTTTAAAGCCTTCAACTATCTTTTATTATCTCTATTTTGCTTTACTTTTGAAGGTTTTACAAAGGGTTTAAAATAAAAGGAGGTAATACAATATGACATACGAACAATACGCCAACTTAACAAACGAACAAAAAGAAGCATATTATAAATGGATATTTAAAACAGCTAAAGCAGCTAAGAAAATTGAATCTAATACAGATAGAATCTACTTTGTAATATGCCAGTATGCTAAAAAGTTTAAGCGGAAAAATGGACTATGTTATGAAGAATTAATAGAATTATTTAATCGCTCAGAATGTAGAGATATAAAACAAGAAATGCAAGGAGAAACAGCCAGACAAGGACGATATACAGTAGAATTTAATGCAGGACTAGATAATATATATTTAAAATAACAATTTAATTTTTTTACATAGAATAGGGTGCAGTGTTAATTAATAACAGATACCCTATTTTTTATAAAGGAATTAAATAAAACTATAACAGAAGGAGGTAATACAATGACAATGTATTCAGCCTATGTAAAAATGAAAGGTGACAAGCAAATAACTAGAATCGACAGTGAATATCCAAATAAAAAAAGTTTTATCCATGATTTAAAAGGCAATGGTTACATGATTAATCCTGATAACGTAAAAGAATTTGATGTATTTAACTTTATCTTATCCAATACCAATTGCAGTCCTGAAGATTGGAAATATATTAACAAAATACCTGCTGATAACGAATCTATAAATGATATAATTAACAATGGAATACAAAAGACATTTGAGAAAAAAGAAGCTAATTTCTACAAAAAGTATCCTAAGAGGTTTTAAGCCTCTTATAAAGTCTCTGAATAGTAATAACAGTATAACAGCTTAATTTATTTTCCGTTAGCCTACTAGAAATGGTAGGTTATGGGAAGGTAAATATAGTATAACAGGAGGTTATGAACCAATGAAACAAAATCTATATCTAGAAAATATTAACAATGCCATTTTAAAAGTAAAAAAATTCCCTATAACAGTAAAATACAAATCCTTACACACTGCGAAATATTTTGAACTGTTAGAATTATACAAAGAATTATTACCAATTAATCCTTATCTATTTGACGGTGGCAATACATATGAATCTAGACAGTATAAATTAAATGTAGTATTAGAAAAAACAAAAAAGGAATTAGATTTTAACCTAAAATTATGTATAATCAAAATTTTGAAGGACTTGCAAGGCATTAAAGAACATATAGAATTAGCATAACAATTTAATTTTTTTACAATATCAGGGTTAGAGTTGAATTTATAACTTAAAAATCCTGGTATTGATAAAGGAATTAAATAACAGGGAGGCGTTGTTGACCAATGGCAAGAAAACCTATTCACACATGTTCAATTTGTAATACTTTAACAGCTAAGAAAAATTTAACCAAAACTGAATATTTTCCTCAAGGTGTATGTGAAAAATGTAAAATTATCCACAGAATACAAAAAATAACTGATAAAAGATACGTTGTATTATACAATATGGGAGAAAATAATTTTAATGGAAAATGGTTGTTGGGAATTGCTTATAACATTAATAATATTACTAGCACTTTAGAATTAGGTGGTAAAAAGTATCCAAGAACGGAAGAAGAAAGTAAAATCATGTTTGATGATTATGTTGATTTGGCAAAAAATAACTATATGTTTGGTTAGATTATAATCTTTTTAAATAGTGCAGGTTATTGTATTTACTCAAATTATTTAACCTGCATTTTATAAAGGGATTTAACAAAAAATCCTAAAACCGAATAACAGGAGGCTGAGTAAATGCAAATTTGCAGCTTATGCAACAAAGAACATGACACAGATAATTTTATATATTGTCCTGAGTGCAAAAAGAATATTATGGAAATATCCGGTATTGATGAATCTGAATATTTGACAGAGGAAGAGCAACAAGAACAACAAGGAAGATTAAAACTGATAGATTAGTAGTTATTAAAAACAAAAAGGCAATATAATATTTTATACCTGCATTGTATGCCTAATAAGCTGGTTGATGCAGGGATAAACAAACCTTTTGTAAAATACCTTATAACAGATAACAGATAATAGTAAGCATTATACAAATAACAAATTAAGGTATTTTACAAATGGTTTATAACAGTCAATACTATAACAACTCAATAGATAGCACCACCAACAACGAACAACAAACAAAAAAGGAGACTTTACAACAAATGAAAGGCAATCTTAACACCTTCACAGACCCGACAACCAACCTATTCCACAAAGAAACAATTCCTTCCTCCAACGAATTCCTATTCCTAAAAATGTTACATGGAATGACTTCACTTCCAATTGATACCATTATGCATGACTATAAACAATATATAACAATGCCACATGGTCATGTTATCAGTATTGACACAATACCCAAAAAAGACCGTAACAAGGTCAGACCCATAATAACCAAAAATATTCCCTTTATGCTTAAACAGATCTATACACTCCAACAACTTAATATATATTACTCAGACTGTTTACAATGGTTATATTACCAGGGAAAATTGTATCTAATAGACTTTGATGCAGCTAGTTATGGTGTAGATTATCAAGATACAAATTATTCCCTATTGTTCAATTTTTTAACTGCATTTAATATTGACTGCTCTTTAATATCCGATTCTATACGTTATTTAGATTTATTCAAAAACGGCCCAGAATTCTGCCATACTGAGGAAGAGCAAATAATCTATAATAGACTTAATGATCCAAGTATGGTTAAAAATTATATTTACTATTCCACCAATAAAAGGCATATACAAATATCTACCAAGAATATCCATATTTATACTGACTTAGGTAATATGGTTATAACAGATCACATATTAAATCCAGAGATAACCAAAGAATGGGAATTAATCAGAGTAGTATAATTATCAAGTCTACCCGGTTAAGGTAGACTTATTTTTTTTGTCCATTTTTAATCCCCTAAATTTATCCAATTCCTCTATAACAGACCACATAAAACCACCTTCCATATATTACTATAACAGCAGCCCATAAACCAACCTACCATAAATTCCCACAAAATAATTCTTTACATTTAATTCTCAATATGTTATAATAAAATTTACCGACATTATTATATATACAATCTATTAAATATCTATTAATTAATCAACAATCTATCAACAAATAAATAGAAAGGAGAGCAGGAGAAAATAGATATAATTATTTTGCTAAATGTCAATAGTTTTTATGTAAATTGTATAAATAATATGTAGGAAATGAAAAAATAATAATCTAATCTAAGGGAGGAACTATTATTAATACAACTACAACTGAGACAACAAACGATCTACATAAGATAGTAAAAAGAGTATTATATATTAATCTAATAATCAAAAATTATAAAGAAATGTGTATCTTACTAAATCAACAACAAAAGAATGGTAAAGGCCGTAACTATCAATTTGAGCAATGGCAACAATATTTTACATGGGAAAGACAAGGACATAAATTCATTATTACATCAATACATGAATTCCCAATACTTAAAATTGACAATAGAAAAGATAATAATAATATCTATGGGAAATACATAGAAAAGTTAATATTAGATTTATTGTATCAGAAGCAACAATCAAAAAATAATAATAGAAGATTGTATCTCAGTAGAGATCAAATGTTACAAGCCTTGAACATGGTTAACTCAAATTATCATTATGTAAAATTTAATACTGGAAAGGTAGCAGACTTTTTAAAAATTGACAATGAAAATATAAAAGAATTTTTTAATATCAACAATAGGAATCTTAATGATGCAGTAGAAAGATCATTAAAAAGGTTAGATAGTAAATTCCTTGTTATATGGAATCTGGTACACACTATAGTATTAAATGAAGAAGTAATAATCTTAGATGAACATGGTAAAGAAATTAAACTAAAAGAGAATCATGTTACCGCTGGGAAAATAGAACTTGAATATATTAATACCTATGAAAAAATGGTAGCAGGTGAAATGGGATATACTAAAAAACAAGAAATATTTTTAGCTGGTAGATACCCAGAATTCACGAAAAAAGTATGTAGCAAGTTGCAAGAGCAGGATTTAAATATATTATACTATTATAAAAGTTATGATATAATTTTTCATCCTGATATAGTTATGGAATTAGATAAATTAAATCAATTTTTACTAGAGTATGAAGAACGGAAAAATGTTAAAATAACTCTTAATGGAATAGTATCAAAACAGATAATTATTAACACTGAAAAAAGGAATCAAGAAGCCAAAAATCAAATTATGCCAACATTCGGAGAAAGACTTATAGTTAATGCTGATTATGAAGAAAGAAAATTAATAAGACGGTCACAGAAGAAATATATTACTGAGACAACAAAAATAATTGATACCGTTATTAATCCAAAAGCAAGGAATATTATAGATAAAGTAAATACCTATGAGCGAACAAAAAGAAAAACATTCAATAAGAAAATAGATACCATATTAAATTAGAATAAATTAAATATATAAAATATCACACTTTGAGAACAAAGATATGTTTTTATTATATGGGTGATCAAAGTGTGATATTTTCTTTTTGCTACTATATATTATGATTTATAAGTGACAATTTTTATTTATCACTGCTACCATATAAAGACCTTTGAATTTTTACTTGCTACCGCAGTAAAAATGTCTATATTAATATTATTATATTTTCTATTGCTAGTATGTTACCTATAATGTTACTTATCATATTACCTTTTATATCACATAAATAATAGTAGCAACAAAATATCATGTTACCATTAATATTAATATCGTGATACTAACTTGCTACCAAACTATTACCTTCAACCACTACCACCCAACACTTAAAATTTAACATCATCTTGGTATCATCCAAATATCACCAATCCATTCATTCCTCAATTTCCCCTTCCTATCTCACAAAATAATCTCTTCTTAATCTCAAATATCCCAAGGTACAAATACACACTGAATATTTTATACAGCCATTCCTGGCCATTCTAACGACACATAAAAAACCCTTATAGAATCATAGGTACAAGGATCACTCATGTAAACATATTACAATAATCAGTATAATTATACATATCCATCAACATATACATGCATAAATGTATATTCAACCTCAATTTAAGCCTACTTTGACCCTAAAACAATTATATTTACACTCTGTCTCAGTGTCTTTTTAACATCATGTTACCAATATACTTTTCATTTTAACATCAAGTCCATATGGCAATTACCGGAAATATTCATAAAATTTAGTTATGAAATTATGTATGGAATTGATAAGTTAAAAATAGGTAATAAATGTATATTGTAATAATGGAATATCGAGATAATAAGATATACAGTAAACGAATGTTAACTTTTAATTTTGCTTTGTTGTTTTAGAGGTATCCGAACAAATAACCTAACAAAAAATTATTCATAAAATTTAAAAATAATTTTAAAATAATAAAGGTATTTTCTTTATCTTGTAGAATACTATAGAGTAATAAAATAATAAAACTAAATCTATATTAAAAGGAGATGCTCAGAATGAAAATTGAAAAAGTTAAAATTATAGTGCCTAAATGTAATCTAGAATTTTTTATGAGTAAAAGAAGGGCGAACGATATTGATAATGTATTGAGAAGGATTAGATCATATAGACCATGCATTGATTTACATAATATAGAAATAAAAATTAGTGAAGATTAAACACCTTTTGACAGGTGTTTTTTTTTTGCTCAATACCCAACACCAAGAAAAATAAATATAATAATCTATGAAAATACTATTGCTATTCAGCCTTAAATTTAGTATTATATATAGTAACTATATCTTTTTTAGGGAGTTGAACCAATTGACGAAAAAGGAATTTAAAGAATTTTGGGAAAGTAAATCACTGGGAGAAATCAAAGGTGTATACCTTGAAAGGTTGACGGTATGCGAAAACGGCAAATATCTTATTAAACTAGAAGCAGAAAAAATAGTTGGTCTAGATGTAAATGGCAAAAATTATATATCAAGATTGAAAGATTCTGCGGATACCATAAAGCGTTATGCAAAGTCAACCGAGGAAGATTTAAAAATACTTGAGCAGCTAAAGCCTATATTAGATAAGAAAGAGGCTGAGGGACTGGATCAAGCTGAATATGAAAAATATATGGAAAATAATAAAGACAATATCCTACCATTGATTCAAAAAGTTAAGGAAATGGAAAATATTGCCTTGACAACATGGAAAGATAAAGAGGGAAACCTTATCCCTAAAGAAGACATTAAATACACTCATGATTTTATGTTAAAGGAATTAATCTTTATGATAAAAGGAAATGTAGGAAATGTGGAAAGTATTGTAAGACTAGAATATAATGCAAACAAAGGATTTGACGGAACTATAAAAGGCGAAAGAGGTACGGTAAATATAAATACAATAATAGCTGGTGGTTACAATATTCAGAAGCTACACTATAGAACGCTGATTTACAAATATTAACCTCTTAGGAGGTTTATTTTTTTTGATTAAATTCAAGCAATATTAATATAATTGTATTGCAATCTTGTCATTAATTTAATATAATTAGATATGAATTAAATTTGATTTTTAAGGAGGCTATACGATGGATGCGAAGGAAAGAGCAAAGCAATATTTCCAAAAACGTATTGAAAAGGCATTATCTCAGGATAAGGAAGAAGATGCAGAAGATTTCCAATTAATGTTAAATAAGTGTGATAATATACCTTTAGAAGTTTTCGAGGATTGGGAAATTAAAGATAGTACTCCTTTATACCATGCAGTTAATAATTATGTACCTAAGAAAACACGTAAGAAGTCTAGCAAACCTACTAAAAAAGCCTATTATGCATTAATTTACAGTGGTGACAGATTCACGGAAAAAGCAACAGGTTTTATTACAGGAAGTAATAATATGCATGGTGCTAAACATATGGTATATGTTGAATTTGTTGCTAACAGCTTAATTATTGAGCAGGATGATAAAAAGTATATCCCAGCCTGGATTGTATCGGATAAGGGATTATGGGATTTTGTTAATAAAGAGGATAAAATAACCGCTTAAAACCTTCTAATTAGAAGGTTTATTTTTTGTTCTTCTTTACTTCTTTGCTTCTATTCCTCCAACAAAATTTACTGCCCTTCCTCATTCCCTCCGCAACTCCACACAACGCTCATATCACCACAAAAAACCTAATTCCCTTCCCCTTACTACCTCTATTCCTCCCAACGTCTCAAAAAGCCTCCTACAACAATAATTAGATAAAATTTCATCAAATTATAAAATAATTGGATATAATAATTATTTATTTTTGCTAGATAATTGGTAGTATGTGGGATTTAATTGATACTGGGAAGGTGTTTTTGTGGTATAGTGTATTGAATAGGAATGAAAAAATAATAATTAGATAAATAGTATTGACAATATCCTTGGATCTGATATAATAGGCACTAGCACAATAAAAAATACATAAACAATTTGAATGAACACACTTGAAAGAATTCTTTGAAAACAGAATATAAATTTTAGGAGGTTTTCATTATGGCATTAGCAACAAGATTTGATAATAATAGTAATAATTTTAGGCAAAATACCCCACTAGATAATAATCAACTTTTTAACATAGCACCTTCAATTTTTGCAGTTGAGCCTCATGAATCTAGATCGGCACGTTACACCTATATTCCTACTATTACAGTTCTTGACGGATTAAGAAAAGAAGGATTTCAGCCGTTTATGGTTGCACAATCTAAGTCAAGGATTGAAGGAAAGTCAGAGTTTACCAAACATATGTTGCGGTTACGTCATGCTTCAGATATTACCAATAGTGAAGCTAACGAGATTGTTCTTATTAATTCACACGATGGAACTTCCAGTTACCAAATGATGGCAGGAGTATTTCGCTTCGTTTGTCAGAATGGTATGGTAACAGGTGACGTAATCGAGGATATCAGAGTAAGACACAAAGGAAATATAGTAGATAACGTGATTGATGCAGCCTATACCGTTGTAAATGACTTTGATTTAGTGAAAAATTCCATTGAAGGTATGAAGTCTACCATATTATTACCGGAAGAAAAGGAAATATTTGGTGAAGCAGCTTTAGCCTTAAAATATGACGAGTCTCCAATATCTGTCAATCAAATATTAAATACTAGAAGGTACGAAGATAAAAATAGCGATGTTTGGAGTAGTTTTAACACGATTCAAGAAAATATGATCAGAGGTGGACAAAGAGGAAGGAACGTAAACGGAAAACGAACAACAACCAGACCCGTTCAAAGTATTGACAATAATGTAAAATTAAATAAGGCTCTTTGGATACTTGCCGATAAAATGCAACAACTTAAAAATGGAATAGCAGTATAAATTAAACTTAAACCCTTGCTTGATAGCTTATTAATTAAGTAAAATCAAGCAAGGGTTTAATATGTGTCTATATATGCTTTATATGTCCTTGCAATGGCTATATTAGCTTACTAATTGTCTTTTATGTGTCTTTGTACCTGTTTTATTATACTTGCTTGCAATAGTCTATTACAGCTTGTTTTGTGGCAGGTACTAGTGGATCATATTGCTCAGTATTGACTTAAAAATTAAAGATAGTAAATATAAAAATAATGCTTTACATTGTCTTAAAAATCAGTATAATTAATATCATAGATATTTGAAAAATACATATAAATTTTGGGAGGTAATACCATGAATATAAATATTAACTTTAACGGGTTTAAATGTTTTTACAACGAATTGCAGGAATTTTTAGCAGGTATTAACTGGAAAAGTTTTTCTACTGGTGAGGTTATATTTTATGATACGGCTAGTCAATTTGCCGATTATGATTTTGCAATAATGGAAATTAACCACCAGCAAAAAACCGTTAAATTGATGGCAATAACTTCAGATTATAGCCTTTTAGAAAATTGGTATTGTGATGCAGCAGCTTACCATGAAGTAGAACAAAAAGTTAATTCAGACATAGCTAGATTAGCATTATTTGCAAAAATTAACGAATATGATTTAATTAATGAATCAGAATTGACAGTACAGCAATACGAACAATGTAAAGCAACTTATCACAAGGTTATAAAGGATTTTAAAGATATAAAACTTTTCAAGGAAATACAAGAATATATTTCTAGTTTATAACCCTCTATAATGAGGGTTTATTTTTTGCTTAAATTTAAAGATGATAAATATAAAAATATTAATATAAACCTATTGCAATTAATTGTAGAATGATTATAATTAGATGTAGGTAGTCAAATTTAAATACATATTTTCAAGGAGGCATATTATGGAATCTAATTTGAATAAGATTTTTGGAGTAGGCACTTATAATCAGAATGGGTATAATTTTACAGTTTTTACGGTATGGAATAAATACCAGCAATTCAACGAACAAAAACTGGAAATTGAATTTCAAGGAGGAGGAACTGCTGATTTAGATTTAAAAAACTACTGGTATGGTGTTAAGTATATTGTTAAATCCAGTAATCCAGAAGATTTTATATTTACTGGGAATTTAGCTAAAAAATTAAATCTAAGATATGATATTCAGCCGATGGAATTAGTTGAGAAACTGGAAAAATTAGGTTATCAGCGTATAGCTTACCATAATGGGTTAAATGGATTTCAGCCGATTAATAAATGGCCTGAAGGTGAAACTTTTACCACATTTACCAGTGACAACCAATTATATAAAAGGGTTGTTGCAAAAAGTGAAAGGGATGCAGTTAAAAAGTTTTTGAAAATATGCAGTAAAGAAATAGAAAACGGTTATAATACAGTAAAATGGGGTGAATGGCTCAAAGAGCAGAAAGTTTATAAAGTATCAGATCAGGAGTTGCCGATTTATATAGATTTAACTAAAATACCAGCCTAAAAAGCTGGTTTTTCATTTCATAACCAAACAGCGATTTTATACAGTTATTGGGAATTATAAACCATTGATTTATAGGTGTTTATGAGGTATGGCTTTTTGAGAAATAGGTAAAAACTTAAAAATAATAGTTGTGTTAATGTTTAAGCTATGTTATACTGAGTCAACGCCAAAAAACTATATAATTTTAGGAGGCGGTCACGAATGAAATGTAAATTATACCATATGGAAAGTATGCGGATGTTATTAATGGGGAATAGTATATGTTACCAAAAAGCGGAGAAGATTTATAAATCTTTCCCCAGAGAAATTTGTTGTTGTTATGGATTGATTAATGACGAAAGTTTTATAAATGCTTTATGTGATAAGGCCAACGTCAAAGAGGCGGACAGGATTAAAAATACATACTCAGAACAAGAAATTAAATCCTATATCAAAGAAATATCCCTGGATATTGATCGTTATACTGATTATATCGACAACTGGGATCAGCAACAAAAAGCGGTAAAAAAGAATATGGAAATTAAAACAGAAATAGACATTTTGGAAGCAATAATAAATAATACAGAAATACCAAGTATTACCATTAGGCGGTCAAATAACTTTTTCAGTGTTTATTAAAAGGGGTTTAAAAATCCCTTTTAAAGTCTCTATAGTAGTAAGTAAAAAAATAGGGATTTTAAAAGAGGTTTTAAAACTAAGGAGGCGGTCAATATAGTTATAGATAAATTTACAAAATTAAACATCAAGGAGAATGACACAATAGAAATTGTTACCAAAAATGAATCTGTTAATTGTAAGTATTTAGAAGTTATTTTTGTTAATAAATCTCATTATCTTAGTGTAGTCAAGGCGGGCAATTTGTTTAGTGAGTATGTAAAATTGGCAAGTATTAGGAAAATTAACTTTTAAAAACCTCCTTAGAGGTTTATTTTTTTGCTCATATTGGCCGGATAAAATTTATTAGAGATAATAAAAATAATAGTTGTAATATTATTAATAGTGTGTTAATATAATAAGTATCATTTACATATTGATTTAAGGATTTGACCGCATATGACCAAAAACGAAAAAAGTAATATTTTAGAAGTCTACAAAGATACTTTTACCACGTATTTAGCTTTAAAATCTATTGAATCAGCCAATACAGAAGACTTTAAAAATCAGCTACAAGGGATTAAAAATGTAATATTCGCTCTAAAATTTGATGATGTAGAATTGATTAATATAGAAAATTCCTGTATGTATAAAGGCGAATTGTTCATAGCTTGGCAGAATGTCCACAACCTGTTTAAGGAATTAAATAATAATTATACTGGTTATAGGTGGACAATGGATAACTTAGAAGGTATGCTATGCAACTATGATATTTACGCCGACACTGAGCAGTACAAAAACATACTTCAATATGAGGAAGTTATCAAAAGGCTGATTCTTGAAAAAGAGATAGCCGAGAGAAGTATAAACAATCTAATAAAATCTATGGTAAGTTAAAGCAATTATAAACCTTCCTAATACTGTTAACTTAATTGTTGCTTGGTGTAGGAAGGTGAACGAATAAAACTAAAATTAAAAAAGGAGTTGGCAAACAATGAAAGAAGTATTGTGTATTGCTGGTTTCCCCGGTGTTATGGCTTATGGGTTATGGGTTCTGTTAGCAAAATTGGTAGGAATAGGAGGTATGTAAAAATGACAAAAATATACAAAATTAAGGCCGACATAATAAATCCCATTCTCAGGAATGTAGAAAACTATGGTTCAATTGAGCAGTTAACACATGAGCAACAGAAAATTTATAAAGAATTGGAACAAGCAAGGAAAACAGGAAAATATAAAATCATTAAATAACCCTATTTTTGTAGGGTTTATTTTTTGTTAATTATCCTTCTTCTTTTCCGGCCAATAACTCTAACACATTATATTTATCCTTCCTCACGCTCCCATATAGCCTTTATAATTCCCTTTTATCTATTCCAATACCTTAAAATCAACGTGAGAGAAATTATTAGATATAAATGGATATGATTTTATAATTTTGGGTGAATACCAGCCGGATCGCTCATACAAAAAATAAATATAAATTTATCAGAAAAATAATTAAAAATATCTATACAACCAGCCAGCAATATGTTATAGTTATTTTAAGCAAAATATCAACCTAAATTTGAGGAGGTTTTTTATAAATGGCAACTACAACAAAATATAATGTTCAACACGGAGACCCAAATTACAACGCAATCAAATTTCATAGCAAGCCTAAAATCACTCAGAAAATGAAGCAAATGGCAGAATTAAGGCAAAAGGAAATTACTGCCCAATTCGAGGCCGAAAGAATAGCAAAAGATAATATTACAATCTCAGCACCAGTTGAAATTTACAGAAGATGGCAAAGACAGCTTAAAAATGTATCAGAAGAATTAATCGAATCCGGCTTATCTGAAGCAGAAATAACTTCAATGACAGAAGAAAAAACACAACTAGAATATAAAATTCAACTATGGGAATCTAGAAATTAACCAGCCGAAAAAGCTGGTTTTTTCTTTTCCTTTTATCCGGCCAATATCAGCCAGTCAAACTGAGCGACAACATAACACAAACAACTATTCACCTTCACACAATCCATTTTAAACCTCATTAAATCCATCTCATATACAAATACACCTTCAATTCCTGAAATGGCTTGCTATGACGATAATTAGATAAAGTTAGATATACTAATTATTATAATTTCATTGATTATTTATCATAAATACTTGTATAAAACTAGATAAACATATATTAGAATGTATGTTAATTTGTTGTTTTTGTTTAAGTGTTTAATGTTCCACGTAGAACACAATAAGAATATAATATTAAATAAAAAATGCTTGCTTTTGCTGAGTATATCCTTTATAATATTATTAACTACATATTGCAAAAATTTTAAGGAGGTCTTTATAAATGAGTATATACGGATCAATAGGTTACACCCGCAGAGATAAAACCCCGAAACATTGGCAAAAGGATTATAGATTAACACAAAAGACCAAAAAAGCAATACAAGAAATAAAGGCAGAACGAGAACGATTATTTCAAGAATTTGAAAATTTACCGCTTGAAATATCGGATAAAGAATATAATGAGGCAGAAAGTATGTTAAGAATTAAACTTGATGAATTAATTGAACAGGAAGACAAAATAAGATTGATTAATTCAAAATAAGGCTGAAAAGCCTTTTTATTTTGTAAAAATACAATAAAAATAATTGGATAAACTTATACATAACTATACTTAATTATACACAAAATAACACATAAAAACATGATAAAAGTATTGTTTTGTTTTAAGTGAAAAATAGCTTGAAATTATCTTTTCTATCTGTTATAATGTTTTTAGAAATTAAATACATAAGGAGTGAATCAAATGAGATATAGAACAGCGAAGGCCACAATTTGTAAAGATAATAACTTATACTTTGTATTCAACACTAAAAAACATTCAGAAGCTAACACTTTGGAAGATGTAGACAAAGCAACATTATCATTTTTTAACAAAGAGATTAATTATGGTTATGTAGGTAAAAAAGAAGTAGATAACTTTAACGAATGGAAAAAGGAAGTATTAAGACATTTGAATATATCAACAGATTATGCATTATATCAATTTAAATATTGGTCGGATTTAGAGCAAAAGAAAGAAATAGAAATAGTATATAATGTTAAAATAGGTGCTAATAAATAGCATCTTTTTTTATTTTCTTTTTGCTCAATGTTCCACGTGGAACAAAAGATAAATATAAAATACTTAAAAATTTATCCCCAAACTATAGACATTTCAATGTCGATTTGATATACTATTATCAATATAATATTATTGTCTCAGGAGGTGAACAACTTGACATTAACTACCCATGCAAAACAAAGAATGCAACAACGTATTATTACCCTACAAGATATATATAATTGTGTCAAGTTGGGAACTTCTGAGCCAGCAAAAGATAATTTAACTAGATATACATATAATAATATCTATGTTATATTAAATAGTATTAATAATACAGTTGTTACTACTTGCTTTATTAATTCCTATACTAAGCAAATTAAGAAATATGCAAAAGTTAACAGTATAGGCTTTTATGCAGCTATTAAACAGTTGAGGAGTTGTTGCCGATGATTGCACAATATAAAAATATCATTATTTTATCAATGTCTTTTGAGCCAGATCAAATTGTTGGACTGGTGAACGGTAAAAAGTTTAAGGCCAACATTTTGACAGATAGTAAAGGTCAGTATATAACAGTCAATGGAGATAAGTATTACCTAAATAAGTTAATATATAGCAAATAAAATAAATAGGAGGTATAACAATGAAGGATCTGGATAAATTAATTGAGTATTACAATAATAAAGCAGAAAAGTATAGACTACAAGTTATAAATGAAGAAAGAGATATTGACAAGGCTTATAATAATGGAATTGCTGAAGGTTTTTATTTGGCTAGAAGAGAGTTAGTAAAAGTTAATAAATTGATTGATGAAAAATTAAAAGCCTTATTATAAGCACTCATAAAGAGTGTTTTTTATTTTGCCCAATAACAGCTATAACAGCACCACCACACCAGAACACAAGCAAAAAATAATTGTAGACAAATAAAATTAAATTTGCTATACTGTATTTAATAAATAGTCAATTAAAATCTATAACAAACTCAGACAGTCAGAAAGGAGTTAATCAAGTGCCGACATTAAACCTAGCTAAATTATTTGTTACTGGTAAATTGTCCGATAAAGAAATTAAGAAAAGGATGCAGTTAGCAATAAAAATACATAGTATTAAAAATTAAAATTTACAGGAGGTAATATTTAATATGAAAACTATCCAGATGTCCAGAAAGAATTTTTTCCCGTATCGTGTAAAGGCATTTGATAAGTGGGTAATGCCTGCCGAGATTAAGAAAATAGAGTCACTCAGGGTTTTTGAGGAAGGAAGTTGCTGTAATTTTCCGTTCGCGTTCTGTTTCTTAAATCCAACCCAGGAGGATCTGGAGTTAGTAGAAAACTACCTGCACGAGTGCGTAAAAGAAAAACTTCCTAATTTTGTTTATCAAGATTCTTATTCTGCAGCAGAAACCAGTGTAGGCAACGGAGCACACAAACCGAGCATTTATAAAATCAAGGCTGATCGAGTATTAGAGAAAAACCCAGTCAGAGAATTCCGCGCACCATACTACAGTTGGGACGTTCGGGAAAGTAGTTACCCATGTGTGCAGGAAAAGATCGAATTTTTTGCGCAAATCTTGGAGTGGGTGTATATAGGTGATTGTGAACTTGTGGCTTAACTATAACAGATTATAACAGCACACTATAAACCCTTGAATAACAAGGGTTTTATTTTTGTCAAAACATGACAAAATATAGTTTTGGTTTTATTTTATTAAATCTGATTCACAGAAAATAAATATAAAAAATCAATAAAATTAAATCAGAAAAGTGTTGACTTATATTTGTCTATCGTTTATAATAATAATTGTAGAAAGTAAATATTAATAAAATCTAAGGAGGTTTTTATTAATGAATTTATATGAAATGTATCAAAATGTAGTAATCAAACCGACACTAAGAACAGAAGATAACTGCAATCTGCAACAGTCAATTGAAAACTTTTTAGAAATCCGACATAACGGAGACCCAAGAATATTTAAAACAACAGATTTATTAATGAATAAACTTTGTTGTAAAGATTGTTCTAAATGTAAGTTATAATCCTCTTAACGGAGGGTTTTTATTTTTTTTCTATATCACTGATAACATATTGACACATAACAATTATTATTGTATTCTATATTTGAGTACTAAAAATATAATTTTACCAGGAGGTTGAACCATGAAAACAGCCGAAATTATCAGCACTAA
>Ga0209728_1000122_pt1 | contig 71708 bp, 113 predicted proteins | sample RifGroD1_FD_183997 | JGI IMG/M metagenome (GOLD analysis project Ga0209728, IMG submission 183997) | Groundwater microbial communities from Rifle, Colorado, USA - Groundwater D1 (SPAdes) (version 2) | ecosystem: Environmental > Aquatic > Deep subsurface > Groundwater | place: Rifle, Colorado... | reverse complement strand
GTCCCCTCGACTAATTCATTATATTATTGACCCCGGGGGGATCAGATAATCGAACGCTGCGCTTTCAATCTTGCCAAACATTTTAGCATCAATAACTCTATATTTAAGTAACCACTTAATCTTATCGGTATCAGGCATCCTCCTTAGCTTGCTAGAGAACGCTATGTTCTTAAAGAGGTCAAGATCCTTAACCTCTGCCCTGTGGATGAAGACACGCTTTAACAATGTAAACGAACCGGTTATAAATGGCACGATATGAGCCATTACTTTTTCGCCAACATAATACTCATCTGGCCTAACGACAACGCGCCATGATGTCTCAATGTTTGCCGCATCATACTGCATTGGTGTTATTGGTTCTGGCCCAAATGGTGTGTTAAGGAACGATAGAACAATCTTATTCTTTATGTTGTCATTGACTTCTCTGAATATACCCTTGCATTTCTCCATGTCGTCGACTACTGATTCCTCCGTCTCCCAAGGATATCCGACAATCTGAAAGACTTTTATATTAAGAGCCCCGCTGATATCCCTATTGCCAAGGTCTATTAACTTAGCAACGATTGCCTTGTCTGTTACTGGCTTGCATACCATCTTGCGGGTTGAATCAGACCACCCATCCCAGGCTGTAGTATATCGTCCGGCTCTTGTGGCATCCAATGCCCTCCAATCTGATTCTATCGACGCTATCTTACTACCTGGATTATATATTGTATTATCGTGTATCTGGCACCTTATGTGAGTGTATTGGCAGTACCTGCAATGATTTCTACACCCTACTCCTATTTCGCCATCTACCAGGTACTGTGTCTGGCGGATTGTATATCTGTTTTCGATATGAGGATCATCCGTCTTTCTCCATACATTATCGAGCCTCTTCCCTTCAATGATTTCCTTTATTTGTCCCTCAACCCTACCGAAGGCTGCAACGTCGATGTATGGAATAATTAGCTTAATATTGCAAACCCCAAAGCCACCAACAATGACCTTGGCCTTGATATCCGTTGGTGCATATTTCTCGAATGTGTAAATCAAATTTTCTACATCCATAACACTTGTTAATGACAATAAGATGTACTCGTAGTCGTTGATCTGCTTGGCATCGCAATATTCGTATGGTTCACCAAGTTCCTTAAGGATTGCATTTAGCCCCACGTTTGACATATTAACCATCGGGATACCTTTTGTATTTTCCCTATCAGAGAACTTATGAAGGTTAAGGACTCCGATCCTCGCTTTAATTCTTTTTATTAAGTTTGGGGTTAATTCGAAAAATGGAAGTCTTTGATTATTAGCTTTCTTTATGACTGAATGTTTAATATCTCGTTCCTTTTTGCAGCTCCTACATAGGCCTTTAGTTCCATCCTTACTCACGTTAAGCTTTGTGAATTCGTTGTCCGGTTTTTCGTCCTTACAGGTTCCGCATATCAATCAATATCACTCTGCCTTTTGGTCTACGTATTACCATCCTTGGACGGTGGTATTAAAAAGTTCTGTAATCCAGTGCTTCTTCCGCTTTTATGATTGTGGCAATCAGGACATAAGTATTGTAGGTTATCCGGGTTGTAAGCTATGTTCCAATCACACTTATTCTCATCAGTTAGCTCAATGATGTGATCAACTTCCTTGCCAGACTTAATGATCCCCTTAGTACCACATTGCTCGCAAAGACCATTAGCTCTAATAATTACAAACTGCCTTACCTTTGGCCAGTCTTTGTTTTTGTATACCTCTGGATGTCTCGCCATTATATCGAACTATCCCTTCAGAATAATCTTGCTCGCATATTCCATCCTGATAGATTTACAAATGCGTTCATCCGCGATCAACTCACCAACAACGCTAAGGATTAGCTTGAATTGGTCTAACCCCTTCATATCCACACTCACGGTTAATCCTCGCGGCTTATCCTCATGCTCACCTACAAGCTCAAGCATCCCCTTGCATAACGGGCATCGTGTGCCATCTTTTAGGTTTTCGTCACCATCAACCGGTTGACCACAATTTGTGCATTTCCAAGCTACTATTTGCTTTTAAATCCTCCTTGCATCAACTATCCTCCGATTCGCCCGCATCATCCGACCCCACACTCTCGTCTTTCTCCTTTGTACACTCCGGACACCACATTCTTTTCAGATAAGAGAAGTACTTCTTCTTACACCTTGAGCATTGGAAAAGGGTTGGCTCAATCCTCGTTCGCTTAGCCAAGATTCTCAACTCCTATTCTTCTCCAAAAGAAAAGAGCCCGAAGGCCCTTGAATAAAACATCCCTTATATATAGGTGGCAATCGTAAGACAAAATCAGAACATTTCTAACTGGATATCTTGCTTAAAGGTAATCCCATGGTCTGTTAGATCCGATACCATCTTACGAATCTTTTCCTCTGCCCTTCTAACCAGAATTTGCACCGTCCCTTTTTGTATCTTCATCAGCTCTGCTGCTTCTTGAAAAGAGTAGCCACTACTTCTAACAAAGGAATATGCCTCCAACTCCTTAGCGGTTAGTTTCTTAAGCACTATCCCTAAATCATTGATAGCCCTTTGCGTCCTCTCGCTAGCTTCTGTTGGCCGACGCTGCATTGCAGCCTCCCGAACAAAAGCCACGTTCCGCGGATCCACTGGTATCTCCCTTTGCATACCACTTAGCCTAGCAATCCCTCGCCGACTATCCGGATGCTTGCCCATTTCCATATACTTAATAGAGAAGGTTAAGCCGTCCGCACAGCTTGCGAGTAATGATCTATCCTCCTTGGTGGCCCCTATTCTTGCTCTATTGACACGTCTTAGAGTAATTCGATACTCATCGATTAGCTTTTTCATACTTGGCCACCTCCGTCTAATTAATTCACCCCTTTATCCACATTTAATCCACAAGGACTTATATCTACTTATTTGCTTTTCTTCCTCTCGCCGATTTTGTTATAAATATCAACGATGATAATCCCTGTCCTGGTTAGATCGGCATCATCTTGAATTAGATTAAGCTTGTTTAGCCTCACGAGCTGCTTTCGGGAAACAAGGATGAGATTGCTAATGTCAAAATTTCGGTTGTTTTTATCCCCAAAAATCACTACGTGTCCTTTTGGTACAGGCCCGTTAGCTGTCTCCCAGATCAAGATGTGCTTGCCCTTCCAGTTTTTCTGCAATTTACCGTCTGTAATTTTGATATCTACATAGCCGTCTCCATTTACCCTTTCAGACCCTATTGGCACCCAATTGGCTGGCTTATTCCCCTTTTTAAACTGCGTTGGTTCCCATCCACCTACGCCTTTCAGACCTTTGTTGGCTGGCACATGTCCCTTTTTGAATTGCGTAGGTGCATAGCCCTTATTCAACTTCGTGTCGCGCCCGTTATGCAGTCCATGCCGATCGCATAACGAAATCACTGCCGCAATCTTTAAATCCATTCCGAATCGCTCATTGAACATAGCTGTTAATTCCTTGAAGCTTCGTCCTGGGATGTTGGCCTTTAAATATTCGATATGCTCAGCGTTATATTTACGATTGCTCATAAATCAACCTCCAAGCAATTCGAGTAATCTTCCTTTAGACTTTGTGTCGCTAGCCCTTATGTCGCCGTCATTTATGGCTAAACTTGCCTTTAGTACCAGTGACCCGTTCGCGATAACTTGCGTTGCGATATCTGAAATTGATTTTGCTCTACTGATTTCTTCTTGCAGCGCTTCACCTTTGAGCTCTTCTTCTCCTAAGCGTTCTAGTTGGGCGAATAGATGATTATTTAGATCACCTAATGTGTTTTTCATAGCTCACCCTCCAACTTCGGCCTTGGTACATATTCAATCAACTCAACCGACCCCTTCATTGTGAGAAGCCACTCTGTAAATTGATTAACTGTTAACTCGTCGCAACATTCATCCTGATCATGGTAGAGATTAGCTTGATCCTGAAGTATGAAAATTAAATCCGCCAAATCTCTGTATTTCACCTCAGTTAAAACCTTACCCTCATCGACGTTGTTAAGCGTCTGGTTATCCGTAACTTTAGGCATTTACCTTATTTCCTCCTCTGATTCCGTTTCCCAATAACTCATTATCGCTACCATAGCTTCAAAACGGCACCTTCCATTCGCAACTCTTCACTATATCGATACCCTTAACTTTCCGGCAGTCTTCAGCCTGTTCGTTGGTTGTTATAGCCGTATTTGCGCAGAACTCATAATCGCAAGGTATATCTATATATAATCTAGTCTTAACTTCCTCCCCTAAATTCTTAATATCAAACACGATGCCCTTGCAGTACCCAGTTCCATCTTCCATGATATTAAATATGGCGTGGGGTATATCGGTATCATATGTCCAGCAATATTCCCCTTCGTTATGCCAAACAATTTCTATTCGCTTACATTTTTCCTTCGCTAATTCAGAATGGCTGCATTCGTAATCACACTTTTCGAATATTCCTCTTTCATTAAGATAGATTTCCCCGCCATCGATGCAACCAACTTCATCCGTAATGACCCCTTGGATTATGGTGTTATCATCGGAGTACCCAAAAATCACAACGAACCCTAATTTCTTCGCCTGTTCTTTTTGTTCCCAAGTCATTTCGTTTCCCATTTCCCGGCCGTCTAGCATCTTTGCGAATTCTTGTATTGTCATCTTCCTACCCCTCCATCTTGATATATTTTTCCCAAGGTGAACTAATCGTTACAAAGAAGTGGATCAAGCATATCGCGACTGTCGATATCGCTAATTCATAGACATAAAATATACCGATTGTTCCCCATGCCTTGAGATCAGAGAAAAATAACCAAAGGATATGTTTCTGCACCATGATTAAGAGGCAGAACAGGAACATAAAAACACTAACCTTGCTGATCATATCTAAGATTCTGCACAACATTCACCACGCACCTCCTGACTCTGGATATCCTCCCTATCCTTCGCAAGTTCAAGATCATTCCTAACCCTCGGATAATATGACCTTTCCCCTTGGCTCTCCTCTGTTTTCTCCATGCTGGTCAGTGTCTTGAATAAGCTGATTTTTAGTTGCTTATTGCAGTCCGCGAACTCCTTAATGCTTCTGAGTAATTCCATTTTCTCTTTAAGATTCCGCCTGCGTTTTCTCACCTCTTGGAGTTGTTTGCAGAGTTGATGACCACGACGTCTATCAAAATTAGTCAACTCTATTTCGTGCAGAAGGTCTTGTGTTTCCGCATCACATAGTTTTAGGCCATCTACCCAAGTACCCCAATCCTTTTCGACGACGTTTAGAGTTTCAAGGAAACTCCTGGTCGTTAAGATCGCATCCATTAAGAGACTATCACCTCCAACTCTTCAGGATCGGTATCAATAATCTCATTTTTAGGGCTTAAACCATCAAGGGAACGGCGGCTTTCCCTCTGCCTATCTCTCCGCTTCACAACTTGCTTCGGCGTAATGTGGTGGATCTTGCGGTAGTTATGGCGGTCGATCGGGTTGTACCATTTAGGACGATCCCACGTTGTTTCTATAAGCACATCGTCGAACATCTCGCAAATCTCCCTGAATGCTTCAGATGCCTTTTCTGGTACAGGAATAAACACATCTACAATGCCCTCAATGGCAATTTCGCACCCGTTATACAACGATGCAAGTAGTGGATAATCTCCCCCGCAAACTATGATAATTCGTTCTGCTGTAGCCAATAATCCTATCTCCTTCCCCTTGCCTTAAACCAAGCCTTTGCCAACTTGTCGAGCATGTCAGCGCTTTTGATTTCCTTGCCCGTCCTTTGCTTCCATGCGTCGCACGTGTGCATTCCTTCACCAACGGGCCTCGGAACACTAACCGTATATCTCTCACCCTTGTATGTTACGGTCTTCATCGTCACACCTCTTTTGGTTGTTCACGTCTGGTTGACTGAGATACATTTCCCATAAGACTTTCAATCGACGCCTGATTTCTTCATTGCTCATTTTTGTGTCTCAGGGGTTTCGTTCAGTTGCTTGCCCATACCAAATAGTAACTCCCAAAAGTGATGATACTCACCAATATTTCCATAACCGCCATGGAGTGTATATGTTCTTGGGCTTTTCAGGTTATGAGATTGGTATTTCATATACTTATTAGCTTCTTCTAGAATAAAAAAGTAAGCTATATCCTTCCACTCCTCGTGTTCCCACGCCATGATCATATTTTCAATACCATAAGCCCGGAAATAATCATCATAATCTGTTACGTGGATATCATTTCCGTCAACCTTGATCATGTCGGAGAATTCGACTTGATTGAACGGTTTTATTGGCATCAGACAAACTTCGTCCTGATAATCGTAGTAACTCTTAATGGCTTCAATATCACTTTTGAACCATTCAGAATAATCGTCAGTATCCCAGCAAAATCTCAAATCATCGGCATCAAAGTATTCTGCCGTATTCTCCGCATAAGGAATATAGTGAGGATTGTATGATTGAACGACGTGTATCGGTTGAGAGGTACACAGGTTGTCCTTTGCGTTTGGATAGTGGTTATTGGCAAAGAGTTTCAGGAACTTCTCTTGTTCTTCAGTCAGCTTTACGGTAATTTCAGCCATCTACTTCAGTCCTCCAATCTCAATCCATCGACAATCACCGGTATAGACATATTTGCACTCACCCTTTAACTTACATCCGTTGCATACGCAAGCTTGTCCCTTGCAGAAGGTTAGGCACTTACAAGGCATCTGCCTTACCTCCTGCAATCAACTTCAGAGTATGAGCAAGATCCTTAACAACACACATCCCCGTGCTAGTCACCCACCAAGCGCACCCTTCTTTTTTGCAAGGAATTGATCCTCCGCTAATCATTGAGAGTGCGCATGCCTTTTGAGGTGGAATTTTAGCCAGAAGTTCTTTCACCTTTTCTTGGTTTATTGGCGTTTGATTAGGTTCCCTTATCGCAAAACACCCCTTACTTAGGCTTGAGTATCTCAAACCGTTTTAGATCGAACTCGTTATTTTCAACCAGGTCGGCCAACATTCGAAGAGTTGCCACTATTCCTGACTTATCCACTGTCACTGCATCGTTGCGTTTTCCGAGTATTAATCCCTTGTCTTGACCTGTGCAATAACTTCCGTTTATGGCTAGGATTATTTTCATACGTTCACCAAATACCCTTTCTGCCTAAGCTTCCTCCCATGACTTTCAATAAACGACTCCAACGATAGTTCGTGTAATTCACACAGTGTGTGTGCCATCGTTATGGCAGCCTGTGCAACATCTAGAGACTCAAGCACCATTCTTCTTATCCGCACTTCTTCGCTAATTGTTGGAGTTTCACCACTTAAACCCGAGTGCTTGCCGATCAACTGTACAAGCTCTCCTAATTCTTCGAGGACTTTAAATGTGCAGGATACAGTTGTTGGTTTTAAGCAGTTTAGGATCGGCAAGGAAACCAAACTATGATCAGAGATATCACCTAACGACATAATCACATAACCAGGTGAGCAATACACCTTATCATCGAGGATATATGTGATTTTTTTAGTTATCTCGTCGCCGCTATATTGTTCGGTATGCGGCAACCACTCCTGCAAAACTGCCGTATCTCCGACTTGATAATCTCGGTCGTTAAGCCTTACTTCAAATATTTTCGCGCCCGATTTTACGTCTTGAAAAAATTCAGGCGTTGTTTTTAGGTAATGAGTCTTCATTTACTTCCTCCCTCAAATACCGTTCAATAACCCACCCTGCTTCACATCCCGGGCAGTTCATTTGCTTACTCACCTAACACACTCTCTTTCCTAATGGTTTACACTTTGCACAAGGCAACTCTGACACATGGTTGTAACAGTGTGGACAGGATTTGCAGTTGGGAGTCGATTTTGTTTCCTGAACTATCTTCCACCAAGTGGTTTTACTAATCAACAGTTCATTCCTCCTTACACGTTCTGCTTAAACCCTGCGCATGACTCCTTATCTTCAACCTTCGGCACAATGGATAAACTCGTTATCGTCACGTTGCCCTCTTTGTCACATTTACCGTTTAAGGAAAACTCGAAGGTATCATCGACCCATAATTGAGATATGGTGCTACCGAGGTCGTTAATTTTCATGAGTTAAAGACACCTCTCCTTCTTCTGCCTGAACTCTCCTAGCTATCGATGCTAAAAACTGCCAAGACAGCTCGCCACCTTCTCTGACCGGAGCTACAACCTTAATCTTGCTTTGCTGTTCATCTATGACTTCGATGAGTCCAGCCTCAGGAGGCAACTCTTCGGGTTTGATTAACCCAACTGGTGTGACGAAGTAAAACAAATTAGAGAGTTGTAATGCCTGTTCTCGTTTCTGTGGTTGCTTCATCTCTCGCAAGAAATCACCACGACTTACCTTAATCTCGTAGGCTATACGAAGGAAGTTTTTGCTCGGATAAAGGTTGATTGCCCACGCGTCAAGACGTTGTTCTGGATTAAGCCCTTTCTTGACGTTTCGATAACCTGTTCCAACCCTTAACTCCCTAAAGAACGCCCATTGGTTTTCCGGATGCCTTTCTTTTAAGGCCTTGAGGATAGTTGTGTTATCGAGCATGTTTTCGCCCCCCAATTCCTTTCCCTTCTCAGTGCATTTTCCATTCAGTAAAGGATCTATTGATATTCATAACCCTTGCATTCGTGCAATCTGGTTTAATTGTCTCCGTTAGGATTCTTCTTTCAAAAAGTCTCTTAAGCTCTCTTTGAACCTGTTTTTTGCAATATCCAGTAGCCTCAGTCAGTGTAACTAATGACATTTCCTTCGATGCGTTATCGTAATTATTCATGAATACATTCCATAGTATTTTCCATTGCGATCCGTTTAGATCTAGATTTGAGATAGCAACCATTAATTCTTTGGGAATCTCATATTTTTTAACCATGATGGGTTCCTTGGTTATGGCCCAACCTTTACTTATAAACTCCTCCATTGTTCTTCCTCATTTCCAAATACCCCTTAATGACCTCACTAGCTTCTTGCCATCCAAAACAAACAACTGCCAAATACCCCTGCTTGGTCGTTTCTTCGATCCACCACTTCTGGCTCTGCGAAACAGACCCACCCTTGACCTTCAACTCAATATATAGCCCGTGATAACCACCCCGAGCAACCGGCAGGAAGGTGTCGCTTACTCCTGCCAATGCTCCTTCCTTTTTCAATCGAGTGGCTTCTCGGATGTTCCGCTTTCCCCCGTTTGGGATTGAGTGGAGAAGCGAGAGTTCAGGGTGTTGATATAGCATTAGGTTGACCCACTGGAAAAGAGAGATTTGCTCATCACTTTCGTTATGGTTCATTTGACTAATTTCATCTCCCGTTCTCCTTCGGCATCGTAAATAGTCATTTGATACTCAGCTTCCCTAACGGCCTCAGCGAACTTCTCAATTCCATGCTCCCAAAGCCCGTGTCGGTGGATTACATCAGAGAATTCTTCGACATCATGTTCTCGAATGTGCCAGCTGTCAGGATCATCTTTATTGGCCCATTCCTTCTTGAGGATTCTGCCAGTGTTTGGATCGGTAATGACCATCCCAGTATTACGCTGGATGTGACACAACTCATGGTCGACAAGGGCTTTCAGTTTTTCCATCGGCCACATCTCAAAAGCGGGTTCTATGATAAAAATGTGGAACATCTTTTTGGTTAAAAATCGCTCAAAGCTCGTGCATTTTTTACACTTACCTGTCCAATCCACCCCCCCCATCATCGCGGACATAGTATTCAATAAGTTCCTTTGCATCCTTAAGGTGTGGGTGATGATCGTCAATCAACTCTTCGGCCATTTCCCTTATTCGCGGGGATTTTTCGTACATGTCATTCCCTCCAAAAGTTCATTATTGTCGTGCACATTCCCAATCACGCGCGATACCTTAATCCAATAAGCCAAGTCTTTTCGATTCAAACCACGATCGCCTTTCCAATCGATGTAAAATCCTACATGCCCGCCGTGCTCATCGTCGTTGAACGGGTTCCGATATTCTCCAAATTTAACGATGCCACGAACTTTGCTACTGAAATGATCTGAGAAGATATCCCCTTCGTATACTTTTTGGCCTGTCACATCGGTCTTTTCGGTGAATTGGCCGACTGTTTCGGGATCGACCTGATGTGGATGTGCTCCCCCAACTTCGCCTTGAGTGGTGATATAGAACTTTCCGCTTTTTTCGTTTTTGGTGAAATAACCACAAACCCACTCGCCATTACTAATCTGTTTGCCACGGAATTTAATCTCTCTGCTCACTTTTCTCCCCCATTCCTAACAAGTCTCAACCTTGGTTTCTCCGCCGGAAGTTCCCCGTTCTCATCCGACCAATACCAGTATTCAGCCCAAACGTAAATGCCATGCAATCCCCTGGCATCCTTGTTCCATTCAACTCCGCGAATCTTTGTGAATGTTATCGTTTTATTAACGCCGCTAAGTAACCAATTGACAGCTGGTTTTCCGATCTCCGGAATATCATCGTCAAAATCAAGTCTGAACTTAGTTTTATCCTCGTATACCCTGACTCCACGAGGATCGTGCTCATAGATCAGACAAGGGACAGAGCCATCTTTTCCATTGCATTTTCCGTCGTGCTGGATATTCTTTAGGCATTGAATGCATTCGTTCCAACCCATCGGTCATCGACCTCCTTAGAACGGAATATCATCATCCAAATTCACTTCATGCCCATACTCGGTACCGTTTGTAGTCCGCGCCGAGGCTCCGGCTTGTCCATCCTTCGGACTCAGAAAATGTACATTTTCCGCAATAACCTCAGTCACCCAACGCTTTTGGCCATCCTTATCGTTGTATGTCCTGATCTGGATGCGGCCATCGACTGAAGCAAGTTTTCCCTTGGCCAAATAATTCGCGCAAAGTTCGGCAAGTTGTTTAAATACAACGCATGGGATAAAGTCAGTTTCCCTTTCGCCTTGGGCATTCTTGAATTTACGATCAACAGCTAGGGTGAAGTTTGTTACGGCGACTCCGGAAGGGGAATACCTAAGTTCTGGATCCCTCACAAGACGGCCGACTAAAACGACGCGATTTAACATCCCTCAACCACCCCGGCAAGCCGTTTTTGGAAATCCCTTTCAGCTTGTTCGATGGTCATTTTGTGAAGTGCGCAAGTGGTTGATTCAAGTCTTTTCCATAATTCCTCGATTGTTTGTGCTTTAGTTATGGGAGCAGCTCGCCACTTCAATTCAACCTTGGACATTATCCGATCGAAATCTTCTTCGGATATTTGATCTTCCACGCCTGGCTCGCAATCTTTCTCCTCTGCAGCCAAGGCCTTACTACAACTTTGACACAACCCGGATTGTGCATAAACCGCAACACCGTCCAGTATTCCTTTGCCACAATCTACGCATATGTAACGACCTGTCTTTGTGCTTATCTTGCCAAGGGGTGTGTCGACCGCCTCTTTATTTTGGGAACAGGCAACACACAAGCCAGAATTCCCAGGAGGAACGATCAGGTCTCCACATTCTTTGCAAAACGTTACGGATAGCACTTCCGAGCACGCAGCGCATGGTTTGCCATGTAGGCATTCTTCTTGCTCTATTTGGGGGTCTATGCCTTGGGGAATTGAAAGTGCAATCTTTAAATTTTCTAACTCTTCGCTTGATAACGCCTTTCGTTCAACCCTGATAACTTCTTCCGCTGAGCCCTCTCGTAAATATTTCAACTCGCCCAATGGGATGCAAAACTCAACTTTTGGCAACTCCGGAATCTCAACATCTGTGTGAAACGTCTCGATCTCTTCCAGGGTTGGTGAACAATTAACCGGTTCTTGCGATTCGATCATTTTGGTTTCCTCCTTAGCTTTTTTTGCTTTTAACGATCTCATCAATCCATGGGCAGTCATGATGGCGACGTGATACTTAATAGCAACATCCTTGTAGTTTCCAATTGCCTCAAATTGCTCAATTGTTGTGATCTCTTTTCGAAGCTTTTTGGCGTTCGCCATTTGATCAACCGTTGGCATATCCTTTTCCTCCTCGTCAAGGTATACAACCTCGCCAGTGGCTTCGTAGTGAGGTACGTCAAATTTGCGGGTCGTCTCGGAATATACAATTGCGACTTCTCTTTTCGAGTCCTTAAGAATTTTTCCGTATGTTCTTGGGTTCGCATGTCCCATTCTTGGCATTAATGCTCACCTCACAGGTAAAACTTTTCGTATTTGCCGGGCTTCGATGGCTCGGGAAGCTTGTCCCCGGGATCTTTATTGCGCTGCCTTTGCTGATCCTCCTTGAATCGCTTTAAAACCCATCCCACACCTACCATCGTGTGATAATCCGATTTATTTGGCTTATTTCCCTTGGTTAGGTACCAGTTATCAAGGATACCGATCATCTGCTTAGTAGCGTCTTCGCCATGTTGGTCAACTAACTTTTGATATTCCTCTTCTGTCAGGAGAACTTTTTCACCAAACAACTTTTTAATAATTTCCGGCTTAATATTCTTTACTTTACTTTCCTTTCCTTTACTTTCCTTTTCTTTAGGGATTAATGTCGCCTGAAACTCCTCTTCTGAGGTAGTTTCGGAAGAATTAACTGGGGTTTTTTCTACATTAACTAGGGTTATGGAAGTATTTTTAGGAATGTCTTTTTCTTCCACTAAGAAGTACTCTTCAAGCATTGCAATTTCGCTACGTTTTTTAACTGCCTGAAGGTATCTTTTTTGAATCCCGCTGCTCGTTAGTATTTGGTATTTTGTATAAAGCTCGGGATTAAACAATTCCCATTTAATCGCTTCGTTGATAACCTCTGTTACAAGAGGCAGTTCCTCATGGATATAGTCAGCAAACAATAACTGTTCTCGTTCGGTCCATTTGTAAAAATAGCCTTCCTTATAGATTTTCATCAATAACTTAATAACGATGGCAAAGCCAGTAAGTTTAAACTTTGCTTCTATTAGACGAATTTTGTCGTCTTGATCCATGTCAACATCTAATGAAAAGTAGTCTAATCCTTCTTTTTGCGGCCTTGCCATAACTTCACTCCTCTTTAATGCGGATAATCCTGACCAAATTTAAAGCCATTATCTAAGGCTTCATCATGTTTTCTTTGGAATAAATCACCTATCTCAAACATTTCCATTACGCATTTTTGAGAATCAAGGAAAACCTCGGTACCCATAAACCGGATTACTTTATATCCCTTTTTCATTAAATATCGTTCCCTTACGTAGTCATACTCTCGTTGCTCTTTGGTTTTATGATTTTCATGACCATCAATCTCAATAACACAATCGTTAAAAAGGAAATCTACTTTATAGATCCCGATAACTACTTGAGGTTTCAGGAAGAAAAGATAATATGGAAAATTGTTAAAATAATCCTGATCTTCCTTACAGCGCTTAACGATCTCCTCGTATGATTTAAAGAACCTTGATTCAATTTCATTCATAACCAGAACCCCCAATCCATGCCATCTGACCATCTCCCCTTTGTTAAAACAGTGTTGTCCCAATTGATTTAGCTGCAGCTGGATTTATCCAAAGGACTTCCTCGCGCTGTCTTCCACCTTCTGCCCATGACTTAGTTGTCTTCCTAGTCCAATGCTTTAATTGATCATCATAAAAGTCACAAGCATATCCACTTAACAAAACTGTACCAGAGTGATTATTTAATGCCTCGAGTAATTCAACATGATTGACATCAGACATTTCGTGCTTATACTGTCTTTTTTCAAACCTAGTTCCAAACATGTATGGAGGATCGGCGTATATCAAAACCTCTGGATAGTTAAATCTTTTGATTAGATCCATCGCTGGTCTGCATTCAATTTGAGCATCTTTTAATCGTTTGGCTGCAAATCTAATTCTTGAGGGCATAGATTTCCAAATGGTCGATGCTGCCCCCCCGACACTGGATTGAATATTAGATCTCCACCCTGTACGATCACTAGTTTTGGATCTAAACCCCATTGAGAGCCTTACCATCAATCTCCTCGCATTCTCAAGTTCAGAATCTGTTGTTTTAAAATAATTTTCTGCTGCAGCTGAGGTTAATAGATCCTCGTATTCAACTCGAGACCAAGGAGTAAATTCAATTAGACGCGCTAGCTCCTCCGGCTGCTCCCTCAGAATTCGAAAAAATTTAATTATGTTTTGATCCAAGTCGTTAATAGTTTCGATATGAGATGGTTTTTTTGTAAAAAACACAGCTCCGGACCCGAAATAGGGCTCTAAATAACTACCGTGTTTTGGCATATGCGAGACAACCCAATCGGCCATTCGCCATTTGGATCCGGGATATTTGAGGACGGGGCCGATACTCATGTAATCCCCCCTTAAAACAATGACATTTGCATTCGCTGCTTAGTTGGTTTATTTATGCCGCATAGCTCTGGTAAATTTGCCCTGACTAAAGCTTTTGGAATTACAGGCGGTACTGCATTGCCACACCTAGCAACTTGAGCAGCCTTAGGATAAAATCTGCCGTAGTAATCTTTGTCAATTACATAGTCATGAGGGAAACTCTGCGCATCAAATAATTCACGTGGTTCTAACATCCTCATCCCGATATCGACGATTTGATAGTCCTGACCATGGACAGTCACTAGTCCGAATCGATGTTTAGCTGTAACAGTATGCAGGGGTTCATCACAGTTTTGCCCCACACTAGCACCGTAATAAGCCATCAGGAACGCTCGAACCTCTCCAAGGTGCAATCCCCCCGCCGTGATCGTGTGTAGGGGTTCCATTACCGGGTGTCCAGTGTTTGTCCCTCTGAACTTAATCATGTGACTGGTTGCCAAGCTGTATCTATTTGATGCATCAAGAGTGAGAGTTGGTTTATCAAGTGCTTGTCCTCTTACTTCTAAAGGGTTCTTCTCGGTATGATATTGAGCAAGAAACGCTGTTACTAACTGAGATTTTCCGCCGCCTCCTGCTGTGATAGTTCCTAGGGGATTTTCTATTGAGTGGCCGACTGATTGACCAAACTGACGAGCGATAATCGGAGTTATGAGTGCATGGTGACCACCTGTGGTTATGGTTCGAATCGGTTCATCAACCTTACTCCCGGGGTGACCTGTCGTGTTAACCATAAGCGTTGGAGTAATAAGTAAATGCTCAGCCTTGCTTACGATTGTTGTCAGAGGATTACTTAGTGGATACTGCATCCGGTCGCCACCAAACCCAGTCTGGCCAATGCGAGCGATAATCGGCGTCACAATTCCCCATCCGTTTTTAGCGGTAATTGTCTTAAGCGGTTCGTCAATTGAGTCGCAATAATGGTGACTTGATCCGCTATGGTTAACCCTGACAATAAAAGGATTAGGATTATCAATAACAAACTTCTGAATTCCCCTGGCTATTCTTCGCATTGTGTTCTCCGCAAGGGGTTTCTTGCGTTCAAATATGCTAGGGCAAGGTATTGACCAATCGATTATTTCCGCTGCGGTTCTCCATGGTTTAAGCCTGCCAACCTTAACTTCCTCGCTTTTCGGATCTCCGTGAGTTGGATTCGGCCAAACGATGGGTTGACCGTCGCACCGAGCAATCAAGAAAAACCGTTTTCGAATTGTTGGGGCTTCGTAATCGCACGCTCGGAGTTCTTGCCATTCGACCTTATAACCCTGACGCTCAAGTGCATGGACAAAAGCCTTGAATGTGCGTCCTTTTTGCTTGGGATCTGGTCTACCGTCTATAAGTAACGGCCCCCAGGTTTTAAATTCTTCAACATTTTCCAGCATGATCACTCGAGGCCTAACCGTAGCTGCCCAACGAACCGCTACCCATGCTAGACCTCGTATGTGTTTCTCAACTGGCTTCCCGCCCTTCGCCTTAGAGAAATGTTTACAGTCCGGGCTAAACCATACCAAGGCTACCGGGCGACCATTTGTTACTTTTCTTGGGTCGACTTCCCAGACGGATTCGCAGTAATGCAAGGTATCCGGATGATTGACCTTGTGCATGGCAATGGCTGCAGGATCGTGGTTAATTGCTATATCGACTGGGCGATCTGTTGCCATCTCGATTCCCGTGCTTGCTCCGCCGCCTCCGGCAAAGTTGTCAATAATAAGTTCCTGGGTAAAATGCATTATTTACCTCCTAATCAACCAAACAAAACAACTCAGTTTGCGTATATTCCGAAACGTAATCTTTAGCCTCGGGTTTTTGAATGTCTTTTTTCGATGTTCTTTTACAACCTGCTTTAACTAACCAATTTTCAATGTCATTCATCAAGTTATCTTGCGTCTTATATCTATTGCGACTCAATGAAATACTTCTGGCCGACGTTGGTAGCGAAACATACATACTGTACAGACGGGCTTTTTGGCTCCATTCAATGTCAAATCTGATTTTTTCTCTTTCGGAATACGCTTTCTTAGTTGGTACGCAGACATCCAACTTGGCGTCAACTTCTTCTCTCCACTCTTTCGGGCCATGATCGAGATTCATCTCTTTATCCGTCTGATAGAATGAACCTCCTCCAAGAATTAGGGGTGATGTATATTCCTCGTGGAATGAAAAGGTCGGCTTACATCTATGGTCTTTTAGGAGTTGATGTACTTTCTGGAATCGTTCCTCATAGAGCACTAATTATCACCTACTCACTGATGCATCTCAGGAAATTCATCCCAAGTCCGGCCATCTAATTCGCGGCCGGCTTGCTTTTTACCAACTCGTTCAAGGTGACTGATAGGGTAAATCTTATGATCAGGCCCACCATTTACTAAATCTGAACCGTCAGCGTTAAGTAATGCCGATTTATCCAACCCAATCGCTTTCGTAGTTACACCAACGTGATCTCTATATTTAGGCCAAGAGTTATAGCGACAGGCCTCTTTGAACTCTCCCCATTGTTTAAAGAAAAATGGTACATTTGCCGCTTGGCATTGATCCCTCAAACCCCTAACCCAATCTGGATGCATTGGTCTCGCCCCTGGACCCGATTCTCCGCCACATATCACCCAATCAATTCCACGTTCTACAGCTCGACTGTATTCTTCCAATAGGCCCATTAGCGTAGCTTGGATTATTTCTTGCTCATCTACAGCTTTTCTCTTCAATACGATTGGCCCAAGCAGCGGCTCCGCACTTATAAACCTCACCACCGCCGGTATCTGTAATAGCAAAGGAATTCGTTCGTCCGCGGTCGCCTGGTTTTCGACGGATACACCAATCCATACATTTTTAAAAGGGAATGGCCCTATCTCTTTTGGTTCCGGAAGCCCGAACTCTCGAATGGCCTGGGATTGAAACCAGCCAATATGAAACTGAAAATCTTCGTCGTTTAGTATCCTCTTGGCTCGTTCAGGCCTCTTGGTCAAGACCATATAAGTATGCTGGCGAGCCAGATCCATGATGGCAAATGCTTTAGCGATGAACTTTTCGTCCACGTCATCATGGAATAGATCGCTCATCGAATTCACGAATATCTTTCGCGGCTTCGTCCATCGTAAGGGTTGCTCCAATCGCTCTGGATGAATGCGCACGTCATTAAATTTACGACCGTAATATGGTGTTTTGGGATTCCCGGCCAGTCTTGGCCATTCGCGCTCGGCATAGCAGTGAGCACACCCATCTGAGACTTTACTGCAGCCGGTTACCGGGTTCCACGTATGACTAGCCCACTCAATATTTGTTTCACCCATCACTAGTCCTCCTTGCCATCTCTGGCTACTCTCCAAATAATCGTAGACCGCGAAACATCATAAATCTTAGCTATGGCGTAGTACGACAAACCTTCATCCCTCATCTTTTGCATGTCTTCAGTGTCCTCTGGCGTAAAGTAATTCCTAACCTTTTCAGGGTTGTCATTCTGCAATTTTTCAAAGGCGGTATCGATATTGCATTTTGCCAGGATTGCCACGGCCATGGCGTAGTAGTTGAGTTTTACCTCGTGGGAATCTACTCCAACCATCCGAAGTCCACGGCCTTTCCTCGCGGCTTACTTGATTCTCTCGACTGTTCAATGTTAATCTCCCTAATAAATTGGCTCTCCACTTGAAAAGCCATCGGCCCACCAGGATAAGCAACCCTGTTCTCCGGACGAGTGAGGTATAACCGATCCTTTGCCCTGGTGATCGCAACGTAGAAGAGACGACGTTCTTCCTCCATGTCCTCAGTTCTCTTACTGGGGAAAACTCCTTGGTTCATTCCGATGACGAACACTACCGGGAATTCGAGGCCTTTTGATGCGTGAACCGTCATTAACTTGACTACATCGACTTTTTCTTGAACTAGCTTTTCCTGAATATCCTTCATCCGGAGCCATTTCAGAAAAGAAAAGATGCCACTGGGTTCACCTAGTACATTTTGAACCTTTTGCCATCGATCTACCTCGACAAACATTGTCACAAGATCTTCTGCCCGGTTATTTAAGCCCTCGTTGTAGTAGTGATACCTGAGGTCAAGTTGATGTATTGCTTCTTCGATTACCTCGAGGGCGGTTTCGTGTTCTTCGGAACTTTCTTTAGCCGATTCTAAGAGTTGATAAAAAAGCCTTTCCTTCACTGTTCCGATTTGCATTACTTCCGAGAGACTCTGTCCGATATTGAGCGCCTTTAATTCAAGGTTTTGAATGTCAAGATCAGTAAATCTCGCCTCAGGGAAATTGATCACTTTACGGAGGTTTATATCGTCCTGTGGATTTATAGCAGCTTCAATAAAGGCAATAATTTTTCGAATATCGTCCTTCTTAAAGACATCATCCTGACTCGAAACAATCAACGACGGAATATCCCATCGATCCAAAGCCTCTTTAACCTTGTGTAATTGTCGATTCGTTCTCGCCAACACCGCAACATCTGACCATGTTTCTGTCAGCTTTGACTCAGCGCCTATCGCTGCAGCAACGTGCCTTGCTTCAGCATCATCATCAGGCCTAACCGTGTAAACGATATCCGCACCATCACGATCGGCAATCAGCGCCTTTTCCGTTTGACTGACATTGTGTTTAATTAGCGTATTGGCAGCCGAAACGATCTGCTTTGTCGACCGATAATTGCGCTCGAGCTTGACAACTTCGCATCTAGGATACTTGTTCGGAAAATCAATGATATTTTGGACGTTCGCTCCTCGGAACTGGTAGATAGATTGAAAATCGTCTCCGACGACAAAAAGGTTGTATGGATTTAAAAGCTGAATGATTTCAAGTTGTATGTCATTGGTGTCCTGAAACTCATCAACAAAAACAAAACGGTACCTATTTTGCAATTCCGCTTGAGCCGCAGAAAAGGCAAGAACTTCCTTTGCAAAAAATAACAATCCATCAAGGTCGACCGCATTATTCCGTTTTAAGCGATAGTAATATTCACTCGCTACCTTAGATACTGTCGAGTCATCCGGGAAGATAACATAAAGATTATCCAACACGTCCTGCAACTTAACCTTGTACCCCAGCTCATCAATACAAGACTGAATAATCGCCCTACGGTCATCCTCGGTGTAAATAGTGAAGTTCTTCTCTAGATCAACCAGGTGTCCCCATTCCTTGAGAACTCGCACGCAGAAGCTATGAAACGTTCCGATCGTTAGTTTTTTACCCTCGTTCGCTCCAACTAACTTCATAGCACGCTCTTTCATTTCCTTGGCCGCGAGACGGGTGAAAGTTATGGCGAGTATATTACTGGTACCCACTCGCCTTTCTTGATGGAGATGGGCTATTCTATGGGTCAGGACTCTGGTTTTTCCAGATCCTGCCCCAGCTAGATTGAGAATGATTGGATTGTCAGACACGACCGCCTGTAATTGTCGTTCATTTAGACCGTCTAGGAGACTCATTTCTTTGCATCCTCCTTATGCTCTTCGGCGCATTTATCACAAAGAGCGTAAGAACCAATTTGAGGTTTTCCTTTAGTATCAGGAAGAGTGGTCGTAAGGCTTGTTAAAATCTTTTGTTGGGTTCCGCATTTATAACATCCTGGCATCTGTCTTCACCTCCTCTGGCGGGGTTACTTGAACCAATATGGATACGGAGGAGCCTGGTGGCGATGAAGTTATTGTCGTTCCAATGACCTCAAGAATCTTTACAAGCCTAAAACTACCTACAGTAATAGCGTCCTCCAAACTTGAGCCCGGTCGACGCAATAAAGCTGTACAACCCTCAAATAACAGCTCAGACACTTTGATCAACCCCATCCGAAACATGCTCCCAGGATATTGGCATAAAAATCGTTTGTCCGCTCAACTTGTCTTTACAATAAACGAATGTGCCTCTTCCCAAATCGCCAAACAAACCCCCAACATTCCAGTCACAAACCTTTCCTTTGCTCATCTCGAGACCGGTGTCGCACTTATATGGACTCATAGATATTCCGCTGCAAGAAGGACAGCGGAATTCCTTTTTGCCAATAGATTCAAGCATTTCCGCAACCGTTTCAAAGACCCTAATCTTATCGCCTTTAATTTCTGGTTGGTTACATTCTTGGTAATAATTCATGTACCAATAGCTTCTTGAAGCTTCCCAAGAATTAAGAACCTCTTCCCAATTAAGATTGAGTTTTTCTCCATAGTGCTTCGCTCTGTCAATGATCCACTTAAATTTGTCGCAATATTGGTGAGAACATTTTGTATTTAACCTACAAGAAGTGTCGCTATATTTTTTCATTGCTCCTTCAGATGGAACCATTATAGTGAACTGCTTATCGCATCCGTTAGGATTAAAGCATCCGTTACCCCTTATGCAATCCTTTTCAACCGCTTTCTTTAACTTTTCATAGACAGTTGATTCCAATAACTTAGGCACTTTGCTTCACCCCCTCGACTGCAATCTCTCCTAAATCTGTTACTCCCCAGCCATTGAGCTCCGGAAGCAATGTCCTAACTTCCTCGCCATCAATCCACTTCGCTTCGTACAAATCGACAACCCCGGAGAGTATGATGTTATCAATTTTGGCAGACAACTTGTCCATGCCGGACAAAGCCTTACGGAAATTAACCCGGTCAAGATTCTCTATATTGTCGATGGCCAGCACCTTCAGTGGTGGATTTGATCGCTCTAAGAAGGTGACCAGCATCGCGATAAGTAATAGCAGCTGTTGCCCGGTGCTGAGGGCATCAAAGTTACGTTCATCCCCGTGGTTATTCCTCCAACCGAATTGGAACACTTCCTTGCCGGTATCTGATTCGGTAGAGAAATAGAATTCACTATCGATGCCCATGAGTTGGAGATTCGCCTGTATGTCTGATCTGATCGGTTCAAGGATCCCCTTCACCAGCTCGCCCTGCAGACCTTTTGCACCAAGAGACTCAGCCAAGTCCTTTATGCACTGTGCATTATAAGTCGCTGTCTTAGAATCAATCATCGTGGACTTCAGGCTGCTCAATGTGATCTTAGCCTTTTCTTGCCCCTCGAGCTTGACCTTGAGCTCATCAATCTGCACCTTCAGACCTTCACTTTGCTTCTCCAAAATATCAAGGGGCGCAATAGGCTCAGCTGGTTGATTTTTAAGTCTGGTCAATTCCTCTCGATACATCTTCAGTTGATCATCGATTCTGGCTACAGCATTAATTTCATCTGCTTTTTTCTTTTCGATGTCAGCTATCGATTTTCTAATTTCCTCATTCGACTGATTAAGCGCAGTTTGTTTTTTGTGCGCCTCTGTGCGCTGCGAGTCAATATTAGCCTTGCTCGCTTCAAGGTCTTCGATCCGCTTTCTTATTTCCTTCAACACGTCATGTTGACTAGCTTCCTTTTGCCCTAATACGACTAACTGCTGACTAAAGACCGTCGCCGCCTTACTAAAATCCTTGTCGCACCCAATCTTAGGATGAATAACGCAGACTCTAGCGGCACTGTTTTTCTGAGACTGCTCATCAATCTGCTTTAAGGTTGAATCAAGAACTGTTTTTTCTGCCTGAATTTGAGCTAAAGTAATGTAAGCCGCTCGCTCTTGTTCTCTCGCTTCTTTCAATTGGTTATTTGTGGATTGTAATTCTTGATCTAGTTTGTCAAATTCCGTCTTAAAATCATGTTGCTTGATCTTCCCTTGGAGAACGGCAATCATGGGATCGTATGGAACAAATTCTTTTGTCGACGCACTGGTGAATATGTTTTCGATAATCGTGCCAAGCTCACTAATCCTAGCAATGCGCTGATCGATCGCGCGTTTTCGTTCTCTGTCCCTAGCTAGTTGGCTTTCACTTTGAGTAAATTGCTGCTGCAGCTGTTCTAATTCGGCTTTGTGTTGCACGATATTTCGGCCGGTCTCTGCCAGCTGGTTTTTCATGTCAGCCAGCTTCTTAACCGCTCCCTGTGAATTCTTCTTTTCCTCGTTCCAATGGGTCTGCTTGGCTTTGGCCCATTCGATCATTGATTGCAATCCGTCCTGAATATCATCACTTTCGGGATACTCTTTCATAGCGTCAGCTATTAGTCCGCTCATAATTTGGTATTGATCGGGATTATTTACTTCAAGATCCATGGTAAGGAGTTTCGTCCTTATATGGCTCTCGACTTTGGTGCGATCCCATAAATCTGTTTTGATGGACGATAATCCATAAATAAAATCCCTTCTTTTTGCATCTGACAATGAAAGAAACTCGTTAAAGTCCAACATTACCGGGAAGTTTCCGACCTCGAAGGCGATCCTTGCCTCTTTATCCGCCGCTTTCTTTTCGCCCCGACTAGGAGATAAATCAATCCCCTGGGAAACCGTAACGTTATTGGATCCATCCTTGCCACCTTTTTCTGACTTGGTAAAAGTGCGAGAAAAGGTTAAATTGTCCGTAACTAACCCAATTGACATATTGTCCGCACTAGCTAATTTAAACGTCTCTGCGGGTAGCTTGCCTCTACCCGGCACATAGCCAAGAAGAGAAATGCCGACGGCCTGTAACCGGGTTGTCTTTCCTTTGCCATTGGGGCCGACGAAAATGTCTTTACCTGTTAGCTTTTGCGACTCCATTTGACCCTTGAAGTTGCGCATGGTTATCTCTTTAATCAAAGAAGGTCACCCCCGTTGGAAGAGCCTTCCGGATTTTCTTCCTCGTCAGTACTGGCTGCCAAATCTTCTTCAGTAAGTTCACTGGATGAGATATCAACAACCTCAACCTTTTTGTTATTCACGGTGATCGGTTCACCGTCTGATGCTTTTTGTGCTATATCTAATAGCTCCTGTTGGGAGAAATCATGGGAGAATCCAACCACGTTAACAACGGCAGTGCGGGCCTTCTCTGGCCCGGTCGGAACAACTAAGGTCGTTGCAAGAGCAGGATGCTTTTTCATCGCGTTGCGTTCGGCAATGGTTTGGGCTTTTCGCTCTGCGAAGAGTTTGTTTTGAACAAATGTTTCAATACAGGTCAAAATCTCTTTATGACTGAAATCTGCCCAAACTCCCAGGTCTCCTTCGATTCGGTAAAAAATGCCCTTTTGCTTGTCTTGATCTGTTAACATAGATTCCATGCATAAGCGTCCGGCTGCAGCATTAAATTTGATCTTCTTCACAAGATCCTGGATAAAATACATTTGGATATCGTAGAGTAACGTGGAAGTGGTGATAACCAAATTACCAATGGGGCTCAATCCAATCGCCATCTTCTTAACCCAGACCTTTGAAATAGATCCTGAAATTAGGTCAATAATCGGGTAAGGATTAACAACCATTGATCCATCTGGCAGAGTTATTTTTTCAGGAGTAACAACAGACACTCCGGCAACTTTGTTTAATTCGTTGTAACCGGCTCCTGTGATCATGACTTTTCCCTGAATTTCGACAAGATGGCCTTTTCTCTCATCAAGTCTGACCTGTGCCTTGACGGCTTTAACCAGTCCGGACTCGGTTCGTTTAACAAATACGGCTCCATCACCCAATACCGCAATTTCCTGAGTCTGTTCTTGGGTCTTAGTTTCTTTTACTGACATTTACATTTCCTCGCTCTCTTTTGTTTAAATCTAAACACTGGACTTTTTGGATTCAACCGACCGCTTAAGTGCGGCAATATACTCTGCCGCGTTACAAATGCCATACTTAACATAGTCATCCTTGTAGTTCCACCATCCGTTAATCTTTCGATTCCAGATAAATCGTAAAGCCTCAATATATTCATCCTCTGAATCAACGGTCGGGTAAACATCACTATTCCCCACCGCAAAACCTTGTCTCCTTAGTTCGCGCTCCTGATCCGCCATTTGGCACAAATCGCCTACGAAAACAAACATGGTGCTTACCTCTCAATCCTAAAAGCAGTTTTTCTCTCAAATAACATCTTAAACATCTTTAAGACAGTGGCATCCCTGTCGAACGCTTCAACCTTCCGTATCGTCTTTGTTTCGGCATCAAATCGAATTCCACCACCAGTAATTCCGTACTTGTTCCTCATCTTGTCAAACCACGATCCGTTTTCTTCTTTGGCGCTCATCGCCATTTCTATGGCTTGCTTAGAGAGTTCTTGAGCTTTTTCAAGTTTATCCTTAGCCTTTTGATATTGCTCCGCTTCCTCAACCGTCACCGTTGCCAATACGTTGGGATCCACCGCTTCCCCTTGGGCATCCTCTTGATTCCAGCAAGCCTCGCAAGGACCATCACAAAGTGGTTGAAAATGTTCAGGTTCAAGATGCGCACTGACGCAATGGTATTTCGTTAGGGCCTCAGGAGTTATACCTGTATCCTGGGATACTCTGTCAACAATCCTCATCTTAACTTCACTCTTTGTTTCCGATTCATTAGACGGGGCTGAAATCCCGTCGCAATTGTCGCCTTGAGCAGTCATTTCCTTGTTTGCCACCCTGGCATCCATGATTTTCTTCAGGTCAGAATGCTTAACACACTCAACGCCCTCTAATCCTCCGACCATGATATATCTGCAGCAATCATTACCTTGACCAATCTTGCATACTTCGTGGAGATGTTGATTTGAAATTTTCAATTACTTTTCCTCCTTAAATTTCGCTAACAATTGGCCGGAAAAACATCCGCCCTTCCGAATTTGCTTAACGTTATGACCAGAAGAACAAGACTTGTCGCCCTTGCCACCTTGAGTACATTCAGCGCAGTCAATGAACCACATGCCTCGACTATCTTGCTTGCTAGACTTTGGTTTCAATACTTATCCCTCTTTCCTTAAAACTTCTTCCGCCCACACCTTGTCCACCAATGGTGCAATCTTGGATGAATCTATGGTACAATTAACTTGAGATATTTCCTTGGGGCTCTCCGTTGGCGCGGAGGGCTTTTTCGCGTCCGCATCCTCAATTTCCTTCCGGAGTATGTCGGCGAACATCGGCATGACTTCATTAACAAACCTGACTGCCATGCGCGGATAATCTAAATCGATCTCGAATTCATACCACGGCTCCTCCGATAAGGCAGCTATTGCGCTATTTCCGTAAATCTCAGATTGAAGATAATCCACAGAACCATCAACATTCAAATCGTTAACAAGGAACTCCCAAGCATCCCTGGCCTGTTCCTTTGTGCATTCTCTATCTTTCCGAAGTTCAATTATCTTTGCTTTCCATTTTTTCTCCGCTTTATCGGGATCAAAATAATCTTCTTTGGAAATCTTTCCAAGAACATAATCAGGACTCCGAGTAATTTCGATAAGAAAATGTTTAAATGATTCCCTTCCGTTTTTAGGCCATGCATAGTTGTAATTACCGAAATCAGATTGAACACTAAATATCCCGCCATTTTCATCAATCGTAAAAGTTGCCCATCCGTTGTGTTTCCAACGTAAGTCGTAACGCTCGCAGGTTGACTTTTTAAAAGTGTACTCTTCCACGACTACTCCTTTCTCGCAGCTTCTGATAGCCTAAATTTAATCTTTACCGTCTCAAGCAAAGACGCCAGAAACTCGCCATTGGGCATGGGACCAGTCCTGCCAAGCACTCTGAGCCATGTCGCTTCATTAACACTTCCGCCTAACAGAGCCGTGCGAATTGCCCTCTCTACGCGACCAACTTTATCCTCACCGTGCGCTTTTCCGACTTCCGGATAAAGCTCCTTCATCATGCGGTGAATGGCGCTTGGATTTTCTATCAGATATTTAATTGCCGTTATGATGTACTGATAGCCTTTTAGGTGTGCCGGAATCTTAAGTTCCCTTAGGATGTTAATTACTTCGAGTTCTAGTTGATCCAATTGGATTCTCCTTCCTTGGCTTCAAGTCAAGTGTTCGAACCTTTTTCGACACCCGATGAATTATCTGGAAACATGTAGGGCAATCTCTAACGATCAGCCAGTTCCTGGGATCGAGTCTCAAGGATTTAAGCCTGAGCTTCTGCGCCCTAGTTGGGCTTTTGCCTCGTCTCACTTCATGCCTCCCCATGCGGTAGAATCGATAAACACCGGAACAACATGCTCATGACCAACCGCCCTGCCCGCCATATATTCCACGGTCAATTCATCGTCGGTTACAGTCGCAAGCGTGGTATATGTATTAGGTTTCTCTGTTTTGTGATCCCGAATCGACTGGCCGCTGTGCATGGTTTGCGCCCAATCCTCGTGGCGGATCTTCTCCTTTTGCACCAATTGATAAGCTTGCACCTCAAGTTTTACCCAATCGATTTTAAGCAGCTGCCGACGAACAAGTCCTCCGATCTTTTTCGGCAAGCAAAGGATTATCTTTTTACCTTTCAGCATCTCGATCCCGCCTTTCTCTTACTCTTCTCCCTCCACTCCATGTACCGACCATAATGATCAAGCTTGCCTTTGGGTTCCTTAACCTTTGCCAGAAAAGGGGTAAACATAATCCTTGTGAGACCGATTGCCCAATATCCTTCTGGGCCTCGCTCCCAGCGAACACCGCATCCCGTGGTCGTGCAGTGCGATATGTTCTTGCGTTTTGGGAACTTTATGGTTTGACCACATAGACATCGTGGGGTTAGCGATTGTTTTTGCATAGGGCCCACCCTCCTTGCACTTAAATCTCGATACCTCTTTCTTTGAGTTCCTTCTTCCACCAGCTTTTCATTTCCGGAGAACAATGCGCCATCGAATCCTCCCAGGTTGGCCGCCGACCGTGCAGCTGATAAAACTTGTACTGATAGTAAAGGCTCTGCTGGTTGTGTGGCATTTCGGGATCGTGCTTCGTGGCGCACTCTTGGCAAACGTCCGGAGCGCACGGCATGAGCGTTCCTTCTTTGGCTAGGTCAATTACCTTCGCATCCGCTTCCCCTCACCTCGCTTTCCCCAACGCTTTCTAATGCTTGCCGCCAGCACTCTCTGCAGTCCGCCTCGCTGCTGCAATTATCATGGTTTGGCAAATCAACAGCGTTCGGACATGGGACTCCGTCTCCAATCGCTTCCAGCACCTTTTCAAGTTGGAGTTTTAGTTTGGTGTTTTCGGCTTTGAGCTTAACAGGATCATCCCACGGCGTACATTTTGCAAGATCAATGACCCAACCTTCAAGAGTCTCGGATAACTTCATCCCCGAGCCCTTTTCTCCGACTTCCTCAACCGATTTCAGGCATGTTTTAGGCATACAGTCTTCGCATTCCTCACACGCGACAACCAATTCTATCTTCTCCCACGCAACGGCATCTAAGGTTGGCGTGATCTTATGATCAACAAAAATCTGATGGTATTTACATAGTTCAAGGACGATAGGCTTCATGTCTTCGCTTTTGTAACTAGGACTAAACCATGAAGGGTTTTCCCAAAATAAAGCAACGGGCCCACCTTCGAATTCATGAATTACTCTCGGGTTTTCAGTTTGCTTTTGCGCTTTGGTTTTTCTCAAATCGTTTTTACCTCCCTCATCCATTAGGCTACCTGACCCCTCTGGAGTGCCATGAAGCAACCTAGCGCGATGTCAACCGCTTCCTTGGTGCTTGTCCTTCGCTTAAAGGCGACGCGATTGACCTTCACATCGGTTCTAACCAGGTCTAAGACTACGGCGAATTCAGAGTTTGATAATGGGCCGACGAATGATTCGAGGATCTTACGGAGCATCATCTCTTCACCTCCCTTATACTCGGATAAACATCCCATTGAAACAGTGCGGACAGCCTACCCCGTCGTTGCAAGTAACTTTAATCCTCTCACTGCCACCACTAAGCATAATCGTGTGCGTCACAACTCCTTTAAAAGGATTATGGAATGTCTTCTTACATTCGCAGCATTGTTTACGCTTGGAGGAGAATAGGAGCCATAATAAATATCTCATTGATCTCCTTCCCCTAGCAGACTTTCGAGCATTTCACGCACCAGTGCAATTGAGTAAGTTGAGCCATCCGGCATATTGCACATGTCATACAGAAAGTTCCCGATCTCCTGCTTGATTTCATCACACATTACTAAGTAATCTCCTTCCACCCGTTAACCGCGGCCATCATGTCAAGGTTCTTCTGCGCATGGTCAAACGTTTCGCACCATGGGGTACTTCGGTACCCGTGTTCTCCCATGCCAGCCGGTTTCTGGGGATCCTTCTTGCAAAACGTCTTGAACGTATTTCCTCCTATCCCAGCACGGACGAAGTAGATCCAACCACGATTATCAACGTACCGCTTGGGAGTTGTGGAAACTGTTTTTGGGAACCTCCAGCACCAAGTGCTTTTATCCCAATTGCAAGATTTGTTGCCGTCAATTTCGTCATAACAAGTCGAACATGGCAAAATATCATCTCCGCACTCAGGACATTTTGATGGTTCATTTCCTGGTATCTCAACTTCTCGCATACAGTTCGAACACATTTCGGGGGTTGTTTTGGGTATTACCAAGTCGGTATGAATAGCAATTGGTAGTGCCGGATAAACATTCAACGCCTTAATAATCCTCAAAACATTTTCGGTATCTCTCCGATACAAATAAGCGCTCCCTGTTGCGTTTGCCACGTCAACCATATCTCTAAGGATTTCGGCCGCTTCTTTGCTTGCCGTTTTGAGCCCATCGATCTCGCTCGGGATTAATCCTGTTTCCTCATAAGTGGCGAGTCTTTCGAAAGCATCTCTAACGCATAAAAGCGTATTATATCTTCCGTCAAGGGCTTGTTCATCATCTTTGACGTTGACCAAATACGCCATGCCATTCCTAGGGCTTCGTGCAGTTAATCGTTCGCTCATTGCTTCCTCCTTCCTGCCCAACCCTCAACGGACACCAACTAGGACTCGGCTTCGCTTCCTTCGACGGAATCCAGACTGGTTCACTTCTTCTTTTTCGGGGTGCGCCTAGGTGGATACAGTAGCTTTTCTTGCCTGATGAGATTCGCCAGTTACAGGTTTTACATTTTGGTGTGGCCATGGGCTCGGGCTCCTTTCCTACCTGTACGTGCAACTTCTCATATGCGAAAATCCCTTACATGTTAACGAGACAGTTCGCTTTGAGTTAGTAAATGGTTTATATGGACGAACCCAATCCTCAGCCTTAAAACACAAGTTATTTTCCGGGACGACTTTGTCCCGATCAGCCACGGGAAGTGCTTTTACCGAACTGCATATTTCACAGATGCATGGCATTGGACTTCCCTTTTTGATCGTTGCCTTGAAATTAATACCCACTTTACTTTCCCCCCTCCAATGACCAACGTTTTCACAATCTCTATTTAAGGTTTTTCTTGGCCCACAGTTTCAATGATTCAGCGTTGTCTGCAATCGTGTATAAGGCATCTAGGATTTGTTTAAACTTTGGCCTTTCATCATCGCTAATTACTCCGTCAGCGGCAACCTCAATAAGCATGTCCTTGATTGGGGCTATATGCTGCAAAGCTGACAGTGCCTGTATTGTTAAACGGTCTAAATCCCCTGTTTCAACCGGACGTATTGTTTGCTTGCCGAGAGGACACTCCTTGGAGCAGTAATGGTTAGCTAGTTCCGGCGCATTATAAACGTGAGCCAGTAATAACACTTCTTCTGGGTAAGGAACTAGGGTTCCGGCCTCAATTCGCCCAAGTCTTGTTCGCTCTATACCTGTGATCTCCGCTACGCCTTCGCGGCTGCTAAACATTTCATTGCTCGTAATCGCGTTTATTCGCGCAATATGGAATGCATTATCCGCACATTTAGTTGCGATTCTTGACATTTATTTGCACCTGCTTTCGTGAGATACTTTGAACAACAAGGTAATCGGTGATGAGGAATGGACTAATTCCACCGGAGTAAGGTATCTCCTATAGTCAACTTTTTCACAAGGTTAGATATCAGCTTGCCTTTTCACGCTTTCGATCCGCGATCCATTTCAGAAAGTCACTCTTTTCAACCCTCTTGGAAAGTCCGATCTCAAAGTTCGGAATACCTCCAAACTCTGGCTTCAATTGGAATAATTCGTAAACGCGACGACGGGATATCCCGAGGTGTGTAGCTATATGTTTTGCTGTTAGCATTTCGGGAAGCTCATTCATTACTGCGCCTCCTCTTGCGTTGATACCTGTGTTGGTAAAAATAATTCATCAATAGTCATCTCTGGAAAATACTTGTCCCTGACTGCGGCAGTCTCGTTTAACGTAAATGCCGTTACTCCGGTGACTTTGTTGTATGCCGTCTTAGGGGAAACATTTAAGGCTGCAACCACTACGTCAACAGGCTTTAATCCCCTACGCGCAACTTCCGCCTTAAACGTAGGATAAAACATTTGCTCCATCGTCACCCCGCTCCTCTCCTTTACGATACTTCGTAATATTATTTTAATATTATACGAATATTCGTAATGAGTCAAGAATAATATTACTACTTTTCGTAAATAATACATTGATATTCGTAATATTTTTATGTACAATACAGTGAACGGAGGTGCGGAGAATTGGAACTTTGGGAAGTGTTTAGGGAGCTTATGGCAGAAGAAGGAGTAAAGATATCTGATATTGCAAAAGACACAGGGATACCGTACACAACGCTTGATAGCATAATTAAGAAGCAATTGAAGGATATTAAATTCGACAATGCTGTTAAGATTGCAGAATACTTCGATGTAACTGTTGACTATTTAGCAACAGGAAAATTTATTAAAAGCGATGAGCCGGATTTCAATTTTAAGGACAATTTAAAAGGAATCAATCTCCTTAATGAGTACGGGATTAAGCGACTAAAGCTATATCTAGAAGAAGTTTTATTGGTTGACAACGACTGCCTCAAGAGAAGGGAGTAGGGGCCGATGCAAGGCCATGTATATAAGCCGAAATGCAAATGTGCTGACAAAAAGAAATGCAATTGTGGAGCAACATGGTACTACATTGTTGATGTTGGTGTTGACCCTAAGACCGGCGGACGTGATCAGACAAAGAAAGGAGGCTTTAAAACAAAAAAAGCTGCCCAATTGGCAGTTGCGAAGGTTATAGATGAGGTAGTACAGGGGGCATTTATTAAAGAGTCAAATCTAACCTTTGAGGAATTTGCTAAGGAATGGATGGACTATTATAAAAACTCCGGAAAGAGACAACGTAAAGACGGAACAATAAGGATTCGCATACATGAGCTTGCGCATCTAAATAAATACTTTGCGAAACTAAAGCTTAAGAATATAACTTTGAAGCAATATCAAAATGCCCTTATTGACCTCAAGGAGCACGGTAAGGGTAAAGATAAAAAAGGAAATGACAAAGGCGGTTTAAGTCGACAAACCCTTGAAGGAATACACGTTACCGCGAGGATGATTTTCAAAAGGGCACTTGAAGTAGGAGAATTAAAAATCGATCCTACACAATACGCTTATTTGCCAAGGGACGAGACTAAATCTATTGATGAGTTGGAGGACGAAGAAGAGGAAATAAAATACATGGAGAAAGATGAACTGTCCTTATTCTTGAAAACAGCTAAAAATAAGGGCTTAGATAAAGATTATCAGGTGTTCATGTTGTTGGCCTATACCGGCATGAGAGTCGGGGAACTGTGCGCCCTTAAATGGAAAGATATTGACTTCGATGAATGTGCAGTCAATATCACAAAGACGTTATATAACCCAAATAACAATATTAAAAAATACAAGCTCGTACTGCCAAAGAACGGGCTAAAGCGCAAAATAACAGTGGATGGAGTTGTTTTAGAGGAGCTAAAGAAGCACAAGTCCGAACAGAATATTGTCAAGATGGAGAACCGTAGCACATGGCATGATAAAGATTTTGTATTCACCAAAGAGGTTAAGTACCTTGGTTATCCGGAAATCATAAAAACGATAGAAAACAGAATGCGCCGCCTTTTAAAAATCGCTAGTTTAAATACTTCACTAACTCCACACTCTTTACGGCATACCCACACCTCTCTCTTGGCTGAAGCTGGAGTAAGTCTCCCCGAGATCATGGAGAGGCTAGGACACAAGGATGATAAAACAACAAGGTTGGTTTATATGCACACTACAAAAGCAATGAAAAAAGAGGCCTCCCAAAAGTTCAGCGAACTCATGAAAAGCCTCTAATTATTCCATACCATCCATGGGTATGGAATATGTTTTATGTGATTGCGTTACCCTTTCGTTACCCCAGGAGGAAATTATGAGTTTTTAAAACGCTCAGTCCATTGGTACGAGCGGATTGTAAGCTTTCGCTTACATCATGCCGCCCATAAAATAGGTACTTTAAATAGGAAGAAATATCTTTAACGGTATACTACAAGAGTGCGTAAAATCGAGGCTTTACGCCTTATTTACAATTTATTACTGCAATATCTTTAATACTAAATAATAGCCATTTGTATGATTGCGTTACCTAATTGTTACCCCTATTAATAACGAGCTTTTGATTGTGCTTTATGCATTCGGCTTCTGTTCCTGGATATATAATACTCATCGCAACACCATAAAAGACTACTATTTCACAAATTAAACTCAGCGGTATTTGACTAGGATCATTCTCTACATTACAATAATTATCCATATTCATACCTAAGCATTTTGCCGCTTCCTCTAATGTATGCCCATTTAATTCCCTTGCTGTCTTTAAAGTTATTTGAAACATAAAACCAATTCCTCTCTTAATTAGTTGCATAAAACGCAACATCTCAATATTTACAGCTTGTCATCAGTTGCGCTACTGGATATAATTACATTACAAATATTCCCTTCGTGAGGGGATTTTGCTAGGGAAGTCCGAAACTCTTGCGGGGTGTACGGGCTTCCTTGTTTATTTCCTACCTTGTTTCGATTTCCTCTCAGTCGGTATTTTTAGTGGCTCAGCTATCAGCCCATCTTCGCCCACTGAGACCTTATACTTCTCGCCATTGAATTGAAATAATTCTCCGACTAAAAGACCAGATTCATCTAATCCGGCGACCATGCTGATCTTCCTTCTATGCCATGTTTCCCCTTCATCATCACTGACCTTGACCTCCACAAGTACATTGGCCTCATCGAGAAATTCATTCTTGAATTGATCTTCATTTACCTTCGTTTTTGTTCCCAAAATACAACCTCCCTCAAGAACATTTATTGCCTTTTTATTAGAACACGTGTTCCGTATATTCATCAAGGGGTAATTTGTCGAAGGCTAATTAATTATTTCATTATTTATCATCGTAAAGCTCTTTTACCTCAACTCCTAATGCTCCCGCTATCATTACTACAGTTTTGATTTTAGGTTTCTGATTCCCCTCTTCAATAGCTGCAATGTATCCCCTGCTTAACCTAGCCGCTTCGGCCAGGTCTTTTTGTGTCCAACCTTTCTCCTTTCTAAATTCAGCTATTCTATTACCAACCATTCATTTATGTCATTCCCTTGGTGCTACCTATAAGTTTAAACCTAGAACCATGTCGAATTGAGTCATAATGTCTTGTGAGAAAACTACATAGTTTACGCTAAATATAGCATATTTTTGACACAATATTTTAACTTAAGTATAAACTTCCCATAATACCCATTTTAGCGAAGGAAACAAGCAATTCTTGTTGAACTTTAAGCCTCGGTGATGATATTGAAACAACACAAGCGTTGCAGGGCTTATGACGCTATGATTAAAAAGGGTTTAAGACTAAAAGACTTAGAGGAAATAACTGGCTACTCTAAGTCTCATTTATCTCAAATCATGAATGGAAAAGATTGTTATTTATCTACTGCTCAAGATATTGCACTTGCGCTTGGAGAGAAGGTTGATTACCTTTGGCCTGATTATTATCATTAAAAAGAAGGATTTTAGATACGATATATGGAATATATTTCCTGTGGTGATAGTATGAATCGTTTACGCGAAGCAATGAAAGAAAGAAGAATAACTCAAAAAGAACTTCAAGAACTAACTGGTATACGTCAAAATGTGATAAGTCGAATCATAAATGAAAAAGTGAAGACAAGTATCTCTCTTGAAACAGCTAGGAAGTTCTCGAAAGCCCTAAATAAACCCATTGAATATCTCTTCCCTGAATAATCAGGGAATTTTTTTATACAAAAATAGTCCTTGCGAGTAATATTATACCTTGCAAGGCATATATCTTTAACAGGTAATTTGTGACACAAGCGAAACACACATGTATCACGATGGTAGCACAACCAAGACACAGGAGGTACACACATGAGCGACATAACAATTCTGCGGGCAAGACTTCGCAAGCGAGACAAAGACATCCAACAAGCCGTCAGTAACTTAAAGCTGGAGGAGGGAGAAATGGCCGATATTGTCAGGGATGGGGTTCGACTGAAGTTGGTTGAGATGGGTGTAATGGGAACAAGGGATAGGTCGCCAACCTCCATCACACCAGCCGATGCACAACTAATAGCCCACGAACTAACGATCAGACTTAAGGAAAAAGGCCCTAAAAACGAAAAAGAGCCCCAACATCACGGAGGATATCGAAGCTCTTGATCGAGGGCTAGACTCTGCCTATTGAGTTTAAAGTTTTTAAACTCTATTCGACAGCTAGCTGAAATATACCGAAAAGGAGTGAAATATCATGTTGGTAAAAGTTGTTAGCCATTTTCAGCGACATAAATCCTTTTATATCCAGGTTGCGTTTACGTCCGCTATCTTATTGCTTATCCCTAGTACGGCATTAGCTGCGGGCAGCGTAGATGATGGGGGAATGCGCGCCTACAAAAAAATATTCTCCGTTGGCAAATGGATTATTATCGGTAAGTGGGCGTTAGACGCAATTCAGTGCGCCCTTAATGGAGACTACGATGGAATTAAGGAGAAGTCTATCGCCTATGCTGCCTGTGTTGCTTTAATCATCTTGATACCTAATATTGTGCTGCAGATAGAGGGGTTCTTGAGTTAGGAGGGGTTAATTTATGCTGGCATTGGCACTAAAAGGCGGGCTATTAATGGCCCTTGTTACCTTAATTACCGCTAAACCCGATCTATTCATGAGCTATATGCACACAGTTACAGTGCTTGGCTGTACCATACTTGTAATACTTTACGCCGGAGGACTGAAGCAAGGGATTCGTTATGCAGGAATCTTGTTAGTCGCCTACATTATGATTGTGGCCGTTCTTGGCCCGCCCGCCCAAGCAGCTCCTATTGCTGCATCAGATTATATTGCTCCGGTATCCGGCCCTGTGTCCTCCCCTTTTGGCCCACGTGACGGAGGATTTCATCACGGCATTGATTTCGCTGTAAGCGAGGGCACCAAAGTCCGCTCCAGCAAGTCGGGCACTGTAAGCTTTGCGGGGTACAAAGGTAACATAGTCGGTAATGTAGTAGAGGTAGATCATCCAGACGGTACTCAAACAATGTATGCCCACAATAGTCAGGTATTAGTTATAGTTGGCCAACCGGTAAACAAAGGAGAAGTCATCGCTTTATCCGGAAACACTGGAAAGTCCACCGGCCCTCATGTTCATTTCGAGATACGTTTAGACAAAGGTAAACACTCGGTGGATCCAGCCCCGTACTTAAATCTAAAGTAGGAGGTGATTTGAAATTATGAAATCTATTAGGCTTAGTGATTACGTAGCGTTTGTTAAGCCTGAGTACACCTATATCAAATTAACGCCTAACAACTCTATATTAAACAACGGCACTTCCAATATCGCTACGACCATCGGATCTCTTTACCGAGACATTAAGCGAAGCATCAAGGTTGAACAAGGAAAACTTGTCAGTATCCTGGGTAGAGAATTCATGATCGGCACTAAGTATTCGGTAGCCCTAGCACTTAAGGTTTCATACTTCATTTACATCGAAAAGAAGCGAATTGAGTTCTACTTTATTGTCCCTACGCAGTACGCCAACATTCTCCAAGAGAAGCTATCCGGCACTTGGAAAGGACTCACGGCGAAACCTGTTACTGATATAACTACGATCCCTGCGTTTGGGGATTCCGCAACCAAGTATCACCTGTTTTACCGCAAGGAAGACGGCTTAAGTCTGGCCGTAGACAAACGCAACAATGACCTGCTAGAGGCAAACCTTAACATCGTAGACATCATGGAGGATGGCGACAGCGTGGGTATATTTTACAACTTCATTCCTACGTCCCAATTCTCGTGGCCTACTAAGTATAAGAAAACCATAGCGAAGATGCGTAGTGATCTCCCTGTTGACCAAAATGTTGCGAACGTAGGATACCTGCTTAAATGGGCATTCTCTCAAATAAATGGACTCGTGAACAATGCAAGCGCACTCCTTGCTGGGGAAAACAAAAAAGCAACGCGAAGTAAGGAATGCGAGGTTTTTGATCAGATTATCTCCAGCCTCAGAAATACTAAGATTATTTCAGAATACACCCTGTCCAAGGGTAAGAGTACGGTTCTAGATACTCAAATTTTAGTGCTAAGTGAAAGCAAGGATAAGATGCAGCAATACAACAATGCCAAGAGTCTTGCCCAGAGTTTTGATACGATCTCGGAGGATAACTCTTTAACCCATAAGCGCTTGTATGGCAAGTTTAACCCGTTAGCCACGAGGATTAAGGGAGCCGCTTCCTTTAAGGCCAGTGAAAATGAATGCTCTAATTTTATTGCGCTGCCCGGCAGAGAGTTACTGGAGAAGCACAAGTTTATTGAACGGATTGGAACGCTAGAATCAGAAGTACCCGAAGAACTCCTTACGGGCGTGATGTGTTTAGGCACCAATACATTTAAGGGTAACTGCCAAAAAGTTTATATGAGTACTGATGCCGAATACAGGATGCTGGGCCTCGTATTGATCGGCCCAAATAGAGCGGGTAAATCTAAGTATTTGGCAAACATCGCCAGAGACGCTATCGAAGCTGGGGAGTGCGTTATTATCCCGGATTATATTGGGAGCTGCCAGCTTAGCACTGAGATAGCTAGCTCCTTCCCTGCGGATAAGGTATTAGAACTAAGGTGTGATAATTGGGACACCTTGCAAGGCCTGGGATATAACGAAGTTCCGCCGAGCACAGATCCTTTTGTCCAATATAAGAATGCCAAGGAGCAAACAGCCCTCCTTATGACCCTCGTAGACAGCATAAACGCGGATGACGCTAACTTCACAGCTCGCATGGGCCGATACTTCGAAAGTGCTGCTTTGGTCGTATTCTTGACTAACGGGAATATTAAAGACGTATTTGCGGTGCTGATGAATTATAAAATCCGTAAGTCTTTCATCGAAAACACACCCGAGGAGCAGATGGAAAACATGGAAGAATATATTGGGTACCTGCTCGAGCTAGATACCGTCGAAAAAGGTAAAGTAGTCGGTACCCGGATGCACCTAATCACCGGTGCAGTCGACCGGCTGCAGAAACTAAAGGTCAACGCTTACCTCGAGACAATGCTCAAAAAAGGCAGCGAGAACAATATCGACCTAGTAAGGGAGATCCAAAAGAATCAACTGATCGTTATCAAGATGCCACAAAGAATGTTCCTTACTGACAATGAACGGGACGTATATGTAACATACTGGCTAACTAAAATATGGCTGGCGTTGCAGATCCGGGAAGCCCAGTTTGATGCCCAAAATATTGATAGATCCAAAATGACTAAGGTTAATCTAGAAATCGATGAGCTTTACCAGGTCAGGAATGCGGAGAAATTTCTGGCGAAGAAGTTAAGCCAACTCCCTAAGTTTAATCTGAAGCCTATCATCAGTTGCCATTACTTAAACCAGATCAAGCAGATCAGGGAGGACTTACGCACTGCCAATGCTTCCTACATGCTAATAAGCGGGTCGGATAAAAAGAACTTTGATGAGCTTAAGAGCGAATTGTACCCATACACAGAAGAGGATTTACTGAACCTCAAACGCTATCACAGTTTGAATCTGATAAAGTGCAACGAGAATTATGCCAAGTTTGTCACCCACCTTCCTGCACCTATTACGCGCCAAGGAGGTGATGAGAAGAACGCTGCAAAATAGTCGTAAAACCATTAATCCTGTCGAGTTGCAGGAATCCTCTAATTTATAAGGAAGAAAGACAATTGTATGTAAAGGATTAGGAGTGTGTGTTGAATGGCAAAGAAAGAGAAACAACAAAAACCGATAGACGCATTTAAAATTTATTTAAATCAGTTAGGAATTTTTCCGGCACTTGTCACGGATGTTCAGGGTAAACTGAATTCATTTTTAGTCTTTTCGACCACTGGATTTGAGCAGTACGATTTTAAGAATGGGTCTGCCAGCAAGTTATCCGAGGAGAAGTGGGAGAACTGGACTAGCGCAACCGTTGACCATTTGTTTACCCAGTCAGTCTTTATCTTAAAAAGCGACACAAGAACCTATGAATTGAAGGTAAACCAAAAGGGTAAAGATGTTGCCGCCTTAGTTAAGGCAAACACTAATATACGCTTAGAGGAAATTCCTCGAAAATGGTGGAATAAGATTCTCGGTTTTCGATCAAAGACTAAGTGGAAAATGGCTGTCGCTATCGTAGGTTATCTAGTCATATTTGGCACGGTTGGTAGTATTATTGGAGGCGAGGACGCAACGGCGCCAACGACAGCATCACAATCAGGGAAGACCGCCGAACAGATAGCTCAGGAAAAGGCCGAGGCAGCTAAGATTACAGACTCTGATAAGGCATTATTAATAATGGCTCAATATAAATTATTTTCCGAAGATGAATTGAAGCATTTCGCAGAAATCGAAGACAAATATTTCAACCGTCTAACAGATGCCGAAAAGACCGAGGTGAAAGCAGATTTTGAAAGGCTATATGCTCAAAAGAAATACCAAGCATGGATTAAGGGGCAGTTTAGTTCGTGGGACGGATCGCATACCCATCTAGTAGATTTACTCAAAAAGAACTTAAACGACCCAAAGAGCTTCGATCACGAAAAAACGACATACTCAGATAAAGGAGACCACTTAATCGTTAAAATGACATACAGAGCTAAAAATGCCTTTGGAGCATTAATCCTTCAGAATGTTACGGCTAAATCTGATTATAAGACTGATACGATTACCATAACGTCACAGAATGATTAACCACCATTGAAAGGAATGATCCCATGCGCGACGCATTCCTCCTCCCTAATTTCCTCCTCTTCCTCTGTCTGTGGTTCTTGTCCCTCATCCTCTTCTACGGCATCATCAGGGCAGCTGTCAGGAATGGAGTACGCCAAGCAAATGCGGGGCTGGTTGAGTCGGTGAGGGAGATCGAGAAAACGGTACAGGAGATAAAAAAGGCAAAGGAATCGACTAATTAGACACAGCTTACCCCCTTCGCATCGATCCCTGCGGGCCGAGCGATCGGGGTATTTATTTTATAGAAAAAAGGGTATATGTTACGAGATTTTAAGTGTGTTTTTATTTCGCCCACTGACATACCTCTGAGCCTTGGTGCGCAAGGGTTTGAAGGTTTCTTGCAATTCCAGTAACGATTCCAGTAACGCGAAGATCGAATGGAACTATTAATGGAAGGGTTAATGGAATTATTGACTATAATGATGGAGCCGCCGAAACAATAATATTGGCCCCTGGCGAAAGCTGGGGGGCTGTTTTGTTTGTAAATAATTATGCAATTTGATTAAAATACACTAAAATCATGTTGACGTATGTTTTTGATTTTGGTATACTTATATCAAGATTAAGAAATGAGAGCGAGGAAATGAAAATGAAAAAACTTTCTCATGTGTCAGGATTCGTCTACAGCCAAAGCAGCGACCATAACCACTCATTCGGGGCATACACCGAATTAAAGGTGTTCGGAGAGATAACATTAGAAGAATGTCAGTCCATCCATGGTAGGCTTAAGGAAAAATTACTAAAAGGTGATGAGTACTTAAAATCGTTCAACATAGATCTATCGGATTTTAACGAGTACAACGAGAATGGAACACCAGTGTATTCGAGCGAGGAAAACCCCTTTGCGAGAAACGGATCAAAAAAAGAAGCTCGTTACTCTGTTCAGTGCAATCGACTAAGGATTTATGTGGATGGCTCTCCGGTATTTGAAAATGATAATGGAGTTATATGTGATGATGAAGTAGCATTGTGCGACTGCTTATGTTAGAAGTATAAAAGCTAATAGAATCAAAGGGGCTAATACTAAACCGTTAGCCCCTTAAAAGATAAGGAGAATCATGAATGAAAGCTTATCTTGAGATTGAGCTATTTGGCGATGATGTTCGGCAATTAAACAAGCTTTACAGGAATTTATCTAATGAATTACTACCCGGTATTGGCGATGTTACATTCGGCAACACGCCTTCCTCTGGATGGGTTGCTGAAATAACAGGATTCGATCCGAAATATAAATACCTTCGTAACTTTTTGAAGTACAAAAAGGAATATTCGAGATCAAATTCCAAGGGATCAAGAGGAATTATGGCTGAATACATTCTTGAGTCCGGACACATCTACCAAGTTAAGTCGCAGACATCATGGAAAAATGTAGATAAGTATTTTTGTATTGTAAGTAATGATGGGGACATTATCAAGATAACCGAAGAGGATGTTATAGATCAGCTTAGGAGCATGGGGTATGAACCCAGTAAACCAGAACCAGATAGTATAACTTCTTCAAAGCAAACTCATTATGCGGCTTTAAATATGACCGTCATTGGGGATCTAACCGATGAGCAAAGAAAATTCATTTCCGAAACAATGCGGATTGACGTTTCGAAACTTAATAAGTACTTAAGAATGCTTTGTGAGCGAATGGACATTAATGAACTCGTAAAATCACTGCAAAATAGTAAATTCGCATATTCTTCCGTTAATAATACCCACCATAATTTGTGGGAATCGCTTATGGAGGCATTAAATAATTACAATTATTGTGCTGAAATTGTAAAAGCAGATAAAGTAAAGACTAAATATTTTGTCCAGGGGGTTGAGAAATGGCTAAAAAACCGCTCGGAATCGACGTCCTCACAGCAGCTAGAGAACGAATAACCTACATCTTTGATAACTTCCCCCGCATTTACGTAAGCTTTAGCGGAGGCAAAGATAGTAGCGTCATGCTCCACTTGGTCATGAGTGAGGCCATTAAACGCAATCGTAAAGTAGGTGTACTGTTTGTTGATTTAGAAGCCCAGTACAAAATTACAATTGATCACATCCAGCATATGTACGCTCACTATGCAGACCATATCGAGCCTTATTGGGTGTCACTCCCTATTGCCCTGCGAAATGCTGTGAGTCAATATCAACCAAAATGGACTTGCTGGGGAAATAACGTTGAATGGGTGCGCCAACCACCCAAGATAGCGATTACGGATCGCACCTATTTCCCTTTTTACCATTACGATATGGAGTTTGAAGAATTTGTCCCGGAGTTTGGGCGATGGTTTGGCGATGGAAAACTTACAGCCTGTTTCGTCGGCATTAGGTCTGATGAGTCATTGAACCGATATCGCACCATAGTTGGTAAAAAATCGAAGTTTGAGGATAAGGGATATACTACATGGTTAGGTCAAGGTTTATACAACGTCTACCCTATTTACGACTGGAGAACATCCGATATCTGGACATATAATGCCAAGCTTGATAAGCCATATAACAAACTTTATGACTTGATGCACCAAGCCGGATTAACCATCCATCAAATGCGGATCTGTCAGCCTTACGGAGACGATCAGAGGCGCGGGTTGTGGCTGTTTCACATCATTGAGCCAGAGACTTGGGGCAAGATTGTTGCCAGGGTAAGCGGAGCGAATCATGGCGCTCTCTACGTTCAAGAAACAGGAAATATTATGGGCAATATCAAAATCACGAAGCCAGATGGGCACACTTGGGAATCCTTCGCAATGATGCTCCTTTCTAGCATGCCGGACAGAACCAAGGAACACTTCGAGAATAAGGTTGCAGTATTTTTAAAATGGTACGAGGATAGAGGATATTCTCGCGGAATACCTGATTTTGCAGATCCGAAAGACGAGGCGGCAAAAAAGGTTCCTAGTTGGAGACGTATTTGTAAGATGCTTTTGCGCAATGATTACTGGGGAAAAGGGCTGTCATTTACTCAAACAAAGTCTAACGCTTACGAGAAATATCAAAAGTTGATGAAACGGAGACGGCGTGAATGGAAAATATTTTAAAAGAGATAGCCACATTGCCGATTGATGAACGCATCGCCAGAATCAATAAGATCAAACTGGCACTACATGAAATAAGTCCTTTTAAGGATGATCCTGTTGACTGTGTTATATGGGTCCCAGGAGAACAAGTCCAAGCCAATGACTATAACCCTAACACTGTTGCCCCACCAGAAATGAAATTACTCCAACATAGCATCAGTGAAGATGGTTATACCCAGCCTATTGTTAGTTTCTGGGATGATGATCACTACGAGGTTGTCGATGGATTCCACCGTAACAGGGTCGGTAAAGAATGCGAAAATGTCCGCATCCGCGTGCATGGTTATCTGCCTATCACAATTATCAACGCTAGCAGATTGGATAAAGGTGACCGCATAGCTTCTACTATTCGCCATAATCGGGCAAGAGGAAAGCATGCTGTAACTGCCATGAGCGATATTGTTTTAGAGTTATCACGTCGTAATTGGAGTGACAATAAGATTGCAAAAGAATTAGGCATGGAACCAGATGAGGTACTAAGGTTAAAGCAGATTAGCGGGCTCGCTGAATTATTTGCGGATAGTGAATTTTCTGAAGCGTGGGAATAGGAGATGTAAATTATGCAGAAAGCTGAACATGGTGGTTTTCGCCCTGGAGCCGGACGTAAGCCGACCGGACGCAAAAAACAGGTAATCTATGTTACTGATGATGAGCATGCTAAGATTAAAAAGTTAATAGAGGATATGAGAAAGGATGAATAAAATATGTCCCATCTGTGGCAAACCCAAAGGACGCAATAAAAGCGCCTGCTCCATGGATTGCTACGCAAAATGGAAAACTAATCATAAAATATGTATAGTTTGCGGGTCAACCTTTGCTGATCCGCAAAGCAATCCAACTAAAACCTGTAGTGCGGAGTGCTCTAAAATACATCGTCAAAAGCTATATGAGGCAGGAGTAAATACTGTCGCCTTAGCAAAAGCACACGAAATGTTACCCCTTCGCCCTCTGACCGGAAGATTTGAAACGCATGTCAACGCAAAAGATTGGGTTATCCAAGCTCCCGATGGACGGATATATGAGTGCCGTAATCTCAAGCTTTGGCTGCGCGATCACGCTGATATGCTTGACGGTACAGTCCAGCAAGCGTGGGACGGAATAAGTAAAATAAAATACTCTATGCAAGGCAAACGCAAAAATATTAGTCACCAGTGGAAGGGCTGGAGATTGATTAGCTGGGGAGAATCCAAATAACTTAACGGCCTGATGATGGCCGCTCGGGACGTGGCCGAAACCGATGATCCAGCCAACTGCTGGAGAGGTCGCGGGATCCAGCTTCGAGGGAGGAGTACAACTCCCCTTTACATATACAAAACAAAAAGGCCCCCACCATTCCGATGAGGGTAAAGTAGGACGAGCGATTTAGTGGGAGTATTATGTCTTGGGTCAAAGGTTATTATTCTCACATTTTCCACAGATACCATTTGCAGGTACCCAACTCATACTTAATCTCAAACGGCTTTAGTACTCCCTTAATCTCGCTCTGGCAGCGGAAGATCAGCATACGATTGCCGGCCAGCTTCTCTTCGGTGACTGAGACGACCTGCTCGATCCTGATTGTTTCTCCGTTGAGTTTGAAGCGGAGCGGGTGGGGTGTGCCGTCTAGTTCGAAGTGGGCTAGGACTTCGATGGGGGTTGCGAGGATTTTCATGGGGTTGTGCTCCTTCTATATGTAAGAATAATACCTACTTTTTCTAATTTCCCAATCTATAGCTTCGCTTACCGGTGGCTGTTGTTGATCAATCTCAAAGATCTCGTCATGATAAGCTTCTTCTAATCTTCCAATTTTGATTCCACTCACCTTAGAGATATACGCTAAATTCGCCTTTCCCTTAACCATATTGCTAATTGCAGTTTTCTGAATTGGCTCAACTGGGTAAGTATCCTTTTCATTGTCAATTTCATTAATTCCTACAATATGCTGGTCCTTAATAAAGGAACAAAACCATCGGTTAAGGCTTTCCTCACTGAAATTCGAACCTATAATAATAAACTTAAAAATTTCATCATCTGCTTTAATACTTTCGTTACCTATATTTTTTGCTAATTCTATTGCATTCTTCAAGTCACGCCTCAAAGAGTTTGGAATAGCAAGTTCTATCTCATTTACAACTACTGATCGTAAGTCTTCGCCAAAATCGGAAAACCTAAGATTACCTATCACTTGCCTTTTCGCAGGGGCAACAAGGGTAAGTTTAATAAATAAACTCAGTGCTGTCCAATTTAAGTATCTATTTTGAACCTGAGTTCCATTTAATTTATAGTAATCAACTTCTAAGTAATTATCTAGTTTTGATAGTATGTCTATCATAGTTTCTACGCTGAACGTTTCTCTTCCAATTTTTTCGGCTAAATGAAATTGAATTGATAGATTATTTTTAAATTCTTCATAATTCATTTGAGAAAATATATCTTGAGATTTACCCGTTTTAAGCAAGTAGTCATAAAAACTCTTTAAAGATTCTAAATGTGATTCCATAGTTCCTATTGCCCGCAGTGTTCCATACTTAACATAATGACCTACGCAATTACGAACATCATCAAGGGTTACCATATTTGGCATATCAGCCTTTCCAATATGTTTGAGATAATCAACAAATTTGTTAACATGATTCTTATATGTGGTTCCCATTTCTTTGTAATAACCATCTCGCCATTTTTCCATTTCAGTACTCATTCTAGGTTTCCTCCAAACTCTTCTTCTCTCATTAACTCTAATCATCTCATAACTTGCTTGCGAAGTAAGGGGAAACCTGTCTCACAAAACAAGAAGGTCCAACAACAAGGCCTCTTATTTTGTGCAAAAATAGTCGTATAACCATTAAGAGTGTCACAGGTAGGAATAGAAACTTAACTGTCGAAATTTAAATATTTAGAATTTATTATTAAGTATTGAGGAGGAAATTATTGGGTATGAGCATTAATATTGATTTTTTTGGGATCATTGAACCCGAAATCACGTTGGAGTCGGTATTCGAGACAATACAAAATACTCCAATTCCCGATCGAACAAAACGGATCGGAAAAGAATATGCATCAATAAACCACCTTTTTTTAGATGCAGGCTATTGGCTGGGGACAATTGTAAAAATACGTATGAATGAAATACCAAAACGAGCAAACCTTAATGGGGAAGTAGATGACTTTGTTTTAGCCGAAAATGAGGGCGTCGGAGAAGAAGCATCATTCATTTATGATCCAAGAACAAGAGTCATAGCAATGCAGTATAATCATTATGGCACAAAGTCCGGGGCTTTCAGAGAATACATATCAAAGTTCCTAGTAGATAATCCTAATCAATTTGAGCTATCACCAGTACTTACTAGGGATGCATTAGCAAGGATGGCTCATCAAAACTTCATTAAACGAATCGAATTTAAATTTGCCGTACCCACGAACACTAATATTTTTGTAAATCCTGATGATAGCACTCAAGCCTTAATCAACATCTTACGCGCTACTAACGGAGGAAAAATTTCCCTTGAACTTCAATCGGACAGCCTCGAGCGCAACTCGTCCTTGAACACAAATCCCATTCGAAGGATTATTCAAACCCTTTTAAGCAATCGTGAACAAGTTTCTGTATTAAAGATATATGGTAAAGAGGAAGAGGATGAAAGAGTATTGCCAATTGACCTTTTACATGACCGCATGGTTGAGGTGAATTTGTTCAATGCTAATCGCCAGAATCCTCTAACAAAGGAATTAATGTACAATTTCCTACTTACAGCGTATAATAATAGGCGACAGGAGATTCTTGCTCAATTTCTCTGAGAATGGAGATGATAATATTGGCTTATAAATGGGAACGATTTCACCCTCTTTTATTAAGCATTATATTTGTTGTTCTCTCATTCTTCTTTGTACGTAATTTAGATAAATGTTCTTTAGTAATTCTAAAAGACGTTTTATCAGCGACGATTAACTTTAGCGCCATTTCGGTGGGATTCCTTGCAACAGCCTTAACAATTTTCTACGCTCTTGCCGAAAAACAAATTGTACAAGGCCTACAGCAAGTTACAAGGGCAGATGGGCGAAGTGTTTATGATCATATACTTCGATACATGGTTGATTCTATAACCGTTTCCTTACTCCTAACCTTTTATTGTATTTCAGCCATTGCCTTTACAGGTACAACGACACTTAATCTTCAAATAATGACATTAATTTTTATATTTTTACTGGTTTACAGTATGCTTACCCTACATCGGGTTATACGCATTCTTGCTAATTTATTAAGATAAAAAGAGTGTAGCAATAAGTTTAAACGCAAAAAAGCCCTCCCACCAATTAAGGCGAGAGGGCTTTCGCTATGTCCTTATTTAATCTTACTTTCCGCTTTCACTCTACCATAGATCGCCAACAATCCACCTATAGCCGTAGCGGCCACCACAACGCACTCGGCTATCTGATCCTGTGTATCTGTATCAATAGCGATACCAAACGCGCCAGCTACAGCCGCACCCACTGCTATGAGGCCACCTACTACAGTCTTAGATTCCCACCATTTCTTTTCCATAGAGATCATTCCTTTCATTCTGGCAAGCACTTGCCAATTTTATTTTGGAACCCATAATGGTCTGTTTTGAGTAACGCATGCTAATACAATTTGCCCTGAGCCCTGGTGCCCATCTTCAAAAGTAGTTTCGTGAATTTTGGCAATTGCGTCTTTGATTTTTGATTCATCTTTGCAAGTTTCTTTCTTGGAACACGCGTAGCATGGCGAATTTAAGCTGTAAGACATTTTGATTACCTCCCTTTCATTTTGAGCAAAAATTAAAAGCAGGTCATTTGCCTGCTTTTCCTTCCATAGGGCGCCTAATTTTAGGGTGTTCCGGACTCCGCATGTGCGGTTGACTTGATGCACCTAAAATTAGTAAGCACGCCACGATTATTAGTAGGATAAGTATAATACTCACGCTTTTCCCCTTTCTCATTTTGGCAAGCGCTTGCCAATTTAGGTAGTAAGTATACCGTTAGTAGACTGGTATACAGACGGTATACTATTCCGAAATGTATTGACTTGATTTAATAGGCTAAATAAACTAGATAGACTCCTTATCCTTTGTGGTACTTGAGTTGTGGGGTATCAATTATCTTTGCATTTTACCCATAAATCATCAAGTAGGGGCACTATCCTAAATACTTCCCAACCGCTGCAGCTGTATCGAACTTCGTTTTCCCACTCATCAGCACTTCCCCTGGGTGCCCAGTCGTCGGCCCACCAACTACAATCAACCTCTTCGCGCTCATCGCATCCTTCGGCACCGACCGATCAGTCCCACGAACAAACATCGCGCAGTTACCATTCTTGGCGGCCACGTCGGCCCCGGCCCAATAGTCTTCCTTTGTATTGAGTAAGACTGCTACCTCCAACACGTCTATCGCCTCCTTCCACTCTACATAAGGCACTCCCAACCCCCGGCTAAATCCCCTGCAGATCGCCAATGCTACGAGCTCATCCCAGCTATCCCGTTTCATCAACGCTTCCTCTGCAGGATTCGAGATAAATCCAATCTCCACCAACGCGGCAGGATAACCTTTTGTCTCCCTGAGTACGTGCAGGTTGGAAAACTTAACACCTCGATCTGTGAGCCCAGTGGCCGCTACCAGCTCTTTTTGGATCTCCCGGGCTATTTTTTCCCCCATTCCGCCAGGTCCCAGAGCTATGGTTTCAACCCCATGAGCGCTCGGATCGGCGAAGGAGTTGGCGTGGATCGAGAGGAAGGCATTAGGTTTGTAGTTGTTAGATTGGTCGGTAACATCGTTCAGGTCTCCGTCTTGGATCGCTAGGATTTCCCAGCTGTTGGCCTTGAGTTTCGCAACGACCAACTCGCCAACTTCCTTGTTTTGCGTAGCTTCTTTGTATCCTGTAGGGCCGATGGCTCCCGGATCATAGCCAACGTTTTTGGGACCGTGGCCGTAGTTTATGACTGCTTTCATTTAGTATCACTCTCCCCTACCTAAAAATAGCCAACGCCCCAATGCCGCCGCTGATTCCGGCAGCAATAATGGCCCCGACGATTTTACGCCAGAGCCAAGTATTTGCTTCTTCCAGTTTGTCGAGGCGGTGAGTATTAGATTTCGAACGGGCTTCAGCCTCTGCCACTTTAGTGGACATGTCATCTACTTTTTTACTTAGGTCGTTTAGGTTGTCAATTTTTGTTTCGAGCCTTGCTAAACGCTCCCGAATATCCGACATTAACCCTTGTTGCTCTGTCATTAGCACACCGTCCTTTTCACCTCTTATCGTTGCTACCCATAAAAATAACCGTCGATTGACGGTTAGGAGAAACCTTAAATACACCAAACGCCGAGGTTAATCCCCGACGTCTTTTTTATGCTCCAATAGTTCACTAAGCTCTACGTCTAAGTAGTTACAGAGCTTATCTAAAGTTTCTAGATCAACCCTTTTTACTCGACCATGATATAGCTCCGCAACAGTATTCCGAGCAAGCCCTGTTCCCCCTAGTACATCCGATATCTTCAAACGTTTTCTACCCATAACTTCACTCAATTTATTTATAATCAACGCTATCACTCTCCTGAAATCAATAATAGCAAAGTTAATAAAAAACGTCAATAAGTTAATTGTTTTAGTTGACTTCTTGGTAAATTTCATGTATATTATAGATAAGAAGTTGATTATAAACGCCAAGAAGTTAAGGATTAAGACGGAGGGGAAAACGAAAAATGACATTATCCGATCTTCTCTTATTGAGCGATGGTCAAAAAATTGAGGCATTCGAACGTATAGCAAACACTTACATGTGTACGGTGGATCCAATCGAACTCGACCAGGATATTAATTCGATCCTTGAATCTTACACCAAATAAACCCGCAAGGCCAAGCCGGGGCCAATACCGGCGTGAAGGAGGGATTAGCTTGAAACGATTAACTTGCTGTGGCATTACTACAAAGGCCCAAAAGGGTCATAATATCACCTGCAGTAAATGCGGCAAAGAATACTACTACTCAAAACCACTTGGAAAATGGTTGTTCACTCATAGGGCCCACGAAGTGAAGGAGGGATGAACAGTGAAAAAAGAGTGCGCGTTTGAGGATCTGCCCGAAAAACTCAGAAAAGTGGTTACATCTATGGAAGAGTGTGCGGTACCGCTTGCGATTATTCGATGCACATCTGATCAGAACAAAGAAAAGGCACGGTGCATAGTCCAAGACGGTACCATATTCGGGATATTTGACCTAAGTAGAAACCGTGTGGCAACTACATGGATTGGAAGCCACGAAGTAATGATGCTAGCCAACGCAATAGAAAGCACCCGTCCTTAGCTTGCCGGCCTAGACGAGTGCTTACAGAAAGACACCGGAGCGTCTTACATTTCGATTATACCATGGCGCTCCGGCCAAAATAAAGAGGAGCGAAAAGAGATGTCTCAACAAATACTTAGCTCGACTGCCGAGATCCTACTCGAACAGATAATGTGCGCTGTTACCTTATCTTGCCCCAAAGAGGACAAACAGAAACTTCAACAGACCATAACCGGTATCCTGTCCCAGTACGATATCAAACCTGCGCTGATCCCGCATGGTCATCCTGACCTACAGCAGAAAATCAAACTGTTCTTGGCTGGTAAAAGACTCGAAGGTCTGAGCCAGATAACCTTAGACTGTTACACCCTTGAACTCCGGATCTTTAGCGAGCACGTCCACAAGGCCACGGATGAAGTCACCACGTCAGATATTAGGATTTACCTGGGCGAGTTCGAACATCTCAAAACATCTTCAATCTCCAAGCGCCTATCAGTCCTCAAGAGTATGTTCGGTTGGCTTGCGAACGAAGAAATAATTCCAAAGGATCCAACCCGCCGAATTAAGCCCCCGCGGAAGGAACGGCGTAACCCAAAATCACTCACCATTGAAGAGTTAGAGATGATCAGAGAAGCATGCGTAACCCCGAGAGAACGTGCCATGATCGAAGTCTATTATGCCACCGGAGCCCGATTATCCGAAGTACAACAGCTTAACCGTCAGGATATAGACTATCAGGCGATGTCCGTACTGGTCGTCGGGAAGGGTAACAAGGAGCGAACAGTCTACTTTGGTTTTAAGGCCATGTACCACCTTAAGAAATATCTCATGCGGAGAACTGATAATGTCGATGCGTTATTCATCACCCAGCGACAACCATTTCGGAGGCTCTCGAATAAAGGCATCCAGCGAGAGATTAAGATTATTGCTGCACGGTCTGAGGTTAAGAAAAACGTGCATACGCATGTATTCCGTCATACCTTTGCAACTCTAATGCTGCAAAATGGTGCCGGACTGGTAGCTGTGCAGAAGCTACTCGGGCACTCCGATCCTAACACAACAATGACCTACGTAAGCCTTACTGACGAAAAGAAAAAGCAGTCATATGATCAGTATTTTGTCCAATAAAACGCCTCGAAAGGCGTTATTTTTTTGCCTTCGTTGCTAGACATAATGCGTCTACAACCGGATATATCTACAAACCAGTGATACCAAGGGTTTAAGAGCATTTTCGAGGGTTAGTATTTGATTATGCGACATAACTTTTAGCAAAAAGTATACCCTATAATTCTGATGCCTTTTGCGCGCTTGTGCTCCAAATCTTCATCATAAGTATTCTTGTAATATTCGAGTTTCTTCTCTAAGTTTTCAACAGGATTGACAATCATCTCAGGCATTTCAAAACCAGGCATTTCAATAAGTAGCCCTAGACTCTGCTTGGTTTTAATTGCTGTCTTGACAACAAACTCTAACTCGCTCATTTTTTCCAATTCCATTTTGATAAACCGTCCTTTCTGATTTCGAAACATAAAGCAAAGACACCCCGTAGGGTGCCCGTACTTTTTCTTGACAATTATTAGCGTTAACGCTAATAATATAAGTAAAAAATGGCGGTGAACATTATGCTGAATCGTAAAGACATCGAAAATTATAAAGGTTATCCGATCTTGCAATATGAGGAAGAAAGTGGTTATCGTGTTGACTTTGGCACAAAGAGGTCAAAGCTGGTTGAAACGGTGGAAGAAGCTAAAAAATTAATAGATTTTGTACCGCCAGAAAGAAATGACTGATAACCCATAAAGGCACGAAAAGAGTATTTGGCAATCCCAAAAGCAAGGACACCCTACGGGGTGCCTTTACTTTTTCTTTTTGTTAGCTGCCTTCTCGGCCTCCGCTTGCCTTTCCTCCTCGATAAACTCCTTCATCTTCGCATTCACCCAAGGCGAAACTCTGATTCCCTTCTTGCCCGCATAATCACAAAATTCCTCATAGATGCCTGGTTCGATAGTAATGTTTAGAGATTTCCTAGTCAGCATAACCACCCCCAATAAGGTGATTATATACCAAATAGTGGGGCTTGAGTTGCTTACAAATATTTATGAGCATAATTGAGTGTAATTACCTTATTTTTTAGGCAATGAATCATACATATTTCCTATCCAAGTATCAAGCTTATCTCCTTTTTCATACGACATTACATCATACATTTCAGGATCAACTTGAATAAACTTGTCTTTGAAGATTTGTAAATCTAGATCTTCTAATTTAGATTCTCTCTTAATTCGTGAAAAAACCTTCTTAAAATCACTGGATTTATAACCAATATCTTTTTTCCCTAAATATATTGGTTTACCATTTTTAGTTATACCCAATGCCTGTGCTGCCCTAAAAGCTTCTTCCATAACTTTATAAACCCTGTCGTGTAGTGCTAATCTTGTTAATACATCTCGTGATTTTTGGCAATCCCATTTTTTTAATTCATTTACTGCTTCAATCCTTTTTCTCCAACTAATTTTAATACCGGCCATCTTAACTAAATCATTAATATTCTCAGGAGTTTCTTTCTTAATCGCGTAATTTATTGCCATCTAAAGCACCCTCTTCTCACCTAAAAACTTTTACAGATAAACTTCTATAAAATATAAGAATATCCTTCATCTGTAAATGAAATAATTCTGAAGATAATGGGTCCCGTGGCTTTAGTTGCACGCGCTTCTTTATGCGCATAACTGCGCATAATGAGTCAACAACCAAATATATCTACAAACCTATGATACCAAGGGTTTCAGCGCTTTTTCGAGGAGTATCATTTGATGATGCGCAGCAAATATTCTATCGTATTCCTTCTTTAGCTGTTTGGAGCAAAAAGCCAAGTAACTCCCAAACCTTACCTTTGATCCTATCCTTGCATATACTAGTCCCAATTTCTTGATTAAAATTCTTAGGATCGACGCAACTTGAGGAATCGACAACTACAAAGTTATTAGCTAATACAGCCCTAACTACCGTTGTTTTATCGCCAATAGTAAAATCTTCATACCTTATAATGAAATTATCTACATTGTCATTGGTAATGGTGTTGTTGTCCCCTACTTGCATATACGCCTTTTCGAATACGTCTTTAGGTGACCAGCTGACATAACCGTCAGGATATTTAACCAGATAGCCATCACGTTGTTTCCCTGCATCAGAAATGTCGATTGGTCTCGCCAGATGTTGACCCGCTTCGTATGCGGTCATTGGTTCCGCTTCAATCATCTTAAACCCAATATACTTTTTCAATACTCTCATCCTTTCAAATTCAAAAAGCAAAGACACCCCGTAGGGTGCCCTTACTTTTTCTTCTTGGTTGCCGCTTTCTCAGCTTCCGCTTCCCGCTCCTCTTCGATAAACTCCTCCATCTTGGCGTTCACCCAGGGCGATACACGAATTCCCTTTTTACCAGCGTACTTGCAAAACTCCTCATATACATCCGGATCCAAGGTGATGTTTACTGCTTTCCTCGCCAGCATAACCACCCCCAATAAGGTGATTATATACCAGATAGTGGGGCTTGGGTTACTTGTACATATTTATGCGCATAATTGCGTGTTAATATACATAATGCGTCTACTGCGACATAACTACATTGGTAATCCTTCATCCTTTTCGATTGCATCGATGCAATGATTCTTATCAATTAGGTTCAGTAATTTACAGATAAAATGGCACAACCAACTATCACCTTTCGCCACACGCTTGCCCATTCGACTACTCATAGTTTCATCTGGATAACCGCCTAAAATTGTGTTGATGAGTTGATCAACGGAGATTAACAGGTTCCAAATGTACTTTTTCATCACCCTCACCAAGCAAACTGTTCGACATCTGCGATCTCTGTACACGCTTCAACTTGAGCTTTCATCCCAAAATACCTATAAACATTAGTTGCTTTCCAGCCCTGAGCATCTTTACAAAGCTGAATAAACTGTTCGCGGGTATGTGGTATTACCCCTACACTCGTAGGCCACATAACTGTTTCAATTGTCGGGTCTAAGCTGAGCATTACACCTTGTTGCGCAAAGTTTCCTTGGTACTCCATGTCAAACTTATACTGATACTCTACACCTGTGCAAGATGATGGGAACCCACCTAATATTGTTTGATTGCAAGCTGTGTTTAGTTCTAGGATTTTTTGTTGTTTGATCTGTTCAAGGGAAGGAGTTTGGTATGCTGCTATGGTTTGGATTACATTGATATCCGTAACTATGCCATCGGTAAAAATTAACGTGTAATCATGGGCTGTCCTAATTTTTTCCGCAAGAATATCGTTGGTGACTTCCTGTAGCAATTGATTCTCGTTAACCTCAATACCATAGTTAATATCTATAGTTTGAACAATCTTATTCGTACTTTTGTTTACAATAATAAACATTTCTGCCTCCTAACCTATTGCGACATAATAGTAAATAGTGCCTGAAGTATTCTGCCCGTAAAGGTCATTTACAGTGAAACCAGTACTTCCAAAATAAACCGCAAATCCATACTGACCTTTTTGTGAAATCCCTGCTGATCCTCCTACAAATAGCGCATAAGAATTAAAATCATTAACTATATCCCATCCACCTGTCACACTACCCAATATTAATAATTTCGGCCTAAACCCTAGATTTATAATTCTCCCATTTGTACCATCGCCGGAATAACTACCGCTTACCACTTTCCCCGCCGCATTTGCAGTATTCGTAGCACTAACCGCTAAATCACAAGCTGTCTTTACCGCACTTGGGGTTGCAGCTAAAGTTGTGCTTGTGCTTGAGGTAGAGGTTGATAGTTGCACAATTCCCTTTACGGTAGTTGAAGCATCACTTATAGTAGGCGGGTTCATTGGTATCAATTGAAAATTAGTTCCATCGTACATCACAGGAACAACTTGACCTGCTAATATATCGCCAGTCTCCAGCACAACAGTAGCCTTCTTTTTAATTGCTGTCGCCGCCAATGCTCCTATTGTAAAAGTGGATGCTCCTGTATTCGCATTAGCAGCTTTAAACTTATAAATTTTACCTATCTCATAGGCAGCTGGAGCAGGATTTAAAGTTATTTGATAAGCATTTGCTACCCCCGTATCCTGCGCATAATCTGCCAAATGTTCAGTAAGAGCGACCTGCACCGCGCCCGCAGCTGCAACCCCTGCTGCAGCTGCGGCGTCTGCTTTGTCCTGTGCTCCCGTGGGCGTTTCTGCGCCTACGTCTGCGGCGCTTAAGCTCACGGCTCCCGTTTCTCCGTTTACACTGATTACTGGTACGGCTGGAATTTCTGGTATCGCCCCTTCTACGGCTTCAGCCAGTGCTTGAACGGCAGCCCGTGGATCTGCCGTTTCGTTACCTAACGGGTACGGTAAATTATAAATTGGTGTACTCCCAGGCATTTAGGTACCCCCTTTCGTTATACTGGCGTCCACGTAGATATTTCGTCGTAGGTTAACCCCACTGCTGCTAGATCATCATAAGTGCCACCCCACGCTACCAGATCACTGTAGACAAGGTAAGTAAACAAATAATCCAGCAATAAATATGCTGGCTTGATTTGTTCTACCGCAACTCCTAAGTCATCCATGTTCGGTGGAATACCCAAGACGCTGTTGAATTTTACATGAATTGTTCCGTCGAATGTTACTGAAACATCCCCATTAGTAAAGGCCTCACAAACAGTTTTTATGAGCGTAGCGTCTAGCTTGCCACTGCCGCGCCACTTTGATTTAATAACGCTCCGCCGGTAATCCAGAGCCTTGGTATAATCCGTCGCTATGCCTAATTCTTTCTCGTATTTTTCTAAGGCCCAGGTTGCTGCGTCTACGTCGAATTGAGCATTTAGATCCGCAAGATTAATGTCTATACCGTCTAACTCTTGACCTTCGGCATTAAATATCTCTGTAAAGAGTTGGGTATTACTCAAGAATGGCGGCAGATAACTCTTTAAATTATCACTACGCAATCGTTACCACCCCCAAGACAGGGGCTTCAGTTAAGATCGACGTATAACTTAGCGCGATATTTGCGGTACCTGTATTGACCGTTAGTCCTGTATAATCCAGTATCCCCGCACTTGCCAATATGGCTGCACCGATTTTGGCGTAACTTACTGTGCTTTCTTTGTAAGCAATTGACTTAAAATACGCAACCAGGCTAGCTTCAACATTCGTTAACCTTTGTTCATCAGTGTAATTAGTATCTTTCACGGCAGTAAAGCCAACAGTAATAGTTTTTTCCGCTGCACCTTCGACGGTCGTAAATGCTCCAAAGGGAGCTGCACCAAGGCCAAGCCCTCCCACATCCGGATCCATATAAGTCTGGGCCCCAGCAACGAGCTCAACGCTTGGTGGCAGCTTATTGGCATCTATTATTACGAGCTTAACCGTGTTATTGCCGTTCCAAGTCGGGTAAACCTTAACGTCGCCCACGCCTGCATAACTCTTTATTAAACTCGTAAACTGTGCAATATTCCCTCCGGTTGCAGGGGCTTGGATGTAATCGTAGTACCGCTGCAGGAGTGCTGCATCGCTTTCAGCATCGAAGCCGTCCTGAGTAGGATCCGGATTGGTTACGCTTACTAGACCGACGATTGCAACAGGGAATTGGGTTATCTGATTGGCGGGGATCATGCCACTAGCTCCGGCAATGACCGCCTGTACATCAACGTCAGCAGTGACAACTATCGCTTTTTGTTCTAAAGATTTAAAGCGGATGCCCCCTGGCGTTTGTGCTAAATCCCCAATATTAATAGTTCCGGTACCCGTTATGGTGACGGTTGCAGTCGCATACGTTGCTTCGTTTCTCGTCTTGCCCGTACGCTGGTATATCCTGAGTGCTAATTCATCACCCGATAGATTTTCGATGTTAAATTTACTTGCTACTGCATCTAGACTTGTCCCCTGCTGGGAGATCTCAATACTTGCCGGAGAAAGGGCATCATAAACTAAAGAACCCTCCGACTTGTCTATGTCAGAGGAAACGTTACCCAGCATTCTGGTCAGAATAACGACGCTTGTCTCGCTATACACTAACTATCACATCCCCGTAAACTGTTGTTGCCGTAAAACTAACGCCTGTAATGCTACCGTCTACGGTGATTTCAATATCCTTAATGCCCGTGATATACGCATTAACCAGTAATGACTCTTTAAGGTATCTTTCTAACTCAGACCTTAAGGCCCCGGTTGAAAGACCTTGGTTGATTAGGGATTCAAGCTCGTTGCCGTAGTTTCCAGTATAGGCCCGGTACCTGTTTTTCTTGGTCTTTAGGACTTTCCATATCCACACTTTAACCGCTTCCCTGCCTGTTACTATGACATTTTTACCATCGATCAACAGGAAATCGTTAAGGTCGTAATCCCATGCATATTCCTTCGCAAGTGGTAGCTCAGTCGAGGCTGTCACCGTGGCCTGGATAAGAGTGCTGATGGTTACGGTCTCTGACGGAAATATGCTCATGGGCTAACCAACCTTGCTAAAACGATGTATATCTGTCCGTCTAATTCTAGCGCTGGTGTCAGGGCAACAACATCATCCACCTTGAGTCCATCCGTTAAGATAATATCTCCCTCGGTAATTCCTAATTTGGATATTTCATGGGTATGGGAACCGTGATCCCCTACGCTCTCAGAACTCATAACCCCTTCGCCATCCGTGAGGGGGATACTAACCTTCCTCGTATAGCTCGGCAGTAAGTGATCCGCGATCAAGAGGTTTTCCTTGCCAATCTGCAGATCCCCCAGCTTAATGGCCAATGGTTCCGCTGATACAACTACACCAATTTGGACATAAGGGGTGTTTAGTTTTGCACCTTGAGTTCTCATATGGTTTATGAGTCTGCTATATGGGTTATTCACAATATCACCCCTTACTCGTTCCCGAAGCTCAAGTTCAAGCTCATAGTATATTTTCCAGTGCCAGGCTCCCACGTGTGGGTGTCGCTATCAATAAACATAACTGCATTTTGTAAAGTGCTAATGTAATCTATTTCGGTGTTCACGGCGTATCCTGCCCTGCAAGCCCAGTTCCCTAAGGCTGGTATAGTTACGTCACGTTGTATGCCGGCCAGCATTCCGTTAGCGACCGCGATGCTATCCTTGTCTGCCTCTTTGGTGTAGTTATCTTGTATTAAGCCATACTCGCTAATCCAATCTCCGTTGCTAACCTCGGATACATAATTATTTTTATCGTCATAGATTTTCACTTTGTTAATCATTCCGTCCATTGTGTCGCGGTAACTTGTGCTCATGATGTTATTGCCAACGCCATCTAGCTTGGATCGCAAGGTATAATCGGCAGCAACCTTGCCCTTTTCGATCACGCTCAACTTTGTGCCATCCATAACCGGAATGTACTTTTTACCATTTGTCTTTGATGCCTGGGCATACATTTCAACAATGGCATCGTAGCCTGTTTTTTGCGCAATGAGCCGATTGACTGTAATTCCTGTGCTTGCAAGATCTCCTGTTTCCACTCCAAGCTCATCACATATTTTCCGAGTTGCATCTTCCGGAGTGATGTTCACAAAGTTATAGGTTACCTTGGATTTCGTGAGGTAGATTAAATAGTCAAAGGCTGTAAGAGTTAGATCTTCACCGGCAGAATTTATCTCTCTATCCCAAACTACGCCCCTGAAAATTTCCTTGCCATCCAGCAGCAACCAGACCTTTGTGCCAGGTGTTATCTGTGCCCTTGGTTGATTCCTATCCCAGATAGGGTAGGCAAGTGTGATGCCAAGCTTTCTCGCTGCTTGCGCTTTATCTCCTGAGCAACTTATGCTTTTAATTACGTTAGTAATGTCAGTCGCGACACCATTGTAAATACTGTAGAGTTTAATCATAGAGTGATCACCTTGTATTCTTTTAGTTCCAAGCTGAAATAAACATCGCCTGTTCCATCGCGCACGCCATATTCAAAGCTTTCGATACTACACTCTATATTTAAGGCACCTGTTACTAAGTATCTAATCGGTTTCCCGCTTGCCATCCACTTTTCAATGAGATCCGTACATTCTTTAGGAGTTGGGAATGTTTTGTACTGACAAAAACTATAAACTCGCCTTGGAAAGAAGGATTGAATTGTCGGTATCTCTGCCAATTTTGGTTTTCCGATAAAACTTACCTCACCTATACCCTCGACGACAACGGTGCCGTTGTTCAGAGCTTTTTTAATGGCATAATTCGGAGGGGGAACGGGGAGTTGTAATTTTTCATTTCCTTGTATTAGCCAAAATTCCATTACTGCATCCCCTCCCTCTAAAGCGTATTTACAGCTGCCTCATCCACCTTAATCATTATTCTATCTACGATCTTGTCAATATCTGCTTCTTCACGAACTATGATCGTATCGGCTAACTTTGCGATAGAGATACTTCTGCTGCTTGATTTGGTGCCCGATGATCCACTTCCCCCGTTGTAAGGGTTCTCGCTGGCGGTTTGCACTCGTTCTCCCTTGTGGAGCTTGGCGATGTAACCATCGAAGGGTACGTAGTCTAGGCCTGTTGCTAAGGTTCCGTCAATATTATCCCCTTTAAGTGCAGCGAAACCTGCCCGATCTATTGGCTTGGCGGTCATTTCTAGCGTTTCAATGTGTGGGAGTTTTGTAGTTTTAACAAGATTGATCCCATCAATTAATTTATTTACCAGACCTATTACCTCGTTTACGCCCGTTTTAAAGAAGTTTCCTATGTCTATCCATGTATTTTTTAATACAGAACTTACTGTGTCCCAGTTTTGATACAAGGCAATACCAGCAGCTACTAATAGACTGACAACAGCAATTGTTTTACCCATCGGGCTTAGATTCATAGCAATATTTAACCCTGTTTGAGCTATTGCTGCTAGCTTAGTTGCTGCGCTCCATGCTTTAGTGGCTCCTGTAATTAAATAATACGCTCCCGCCCCTGCTGCTATCCCGCCAAGTATGGGAGATACTACGCTCCAATGGTCACTAAAAAAATCCTTTGTTTCCTGCAGGGTATCTCCAACACTTCCGATGGCATCCCCTGCTACGTTAAATGCGTACTCGATCTCGTTCTGAATCTCTGGCATATTAGTATCGATCAATCCAGCGAATGCGTTCAGTGACGGTGTTATCTTCTCATCAAGAGGAAGTAACAATCCCGTTAAAAGCTTCCTCTTGATGCCTTCCATAGCCTCTCCGAAGGTATTATATTTGACCGCATTTATTTTACCAAGCGCGTCTGTAGTTTCGTCTATTGCCCCTTTAGTGTTGACCAGAGCCGTTATTCCCTTGATCCCCATATCCTCAAATTGGGTACCGAATAAGGCAACGCCTGCGGCATTTTGTTCGACCGGGTTCTTCATTGCGAGTAGCGCGGTGGTGGTTTTCGTGAAGGCAGCTTTTGCCTCATCACCACCAGTGGCGAACGCTTTAGTCATTGAGGCGGCGTTAAGTCCCAAAGCTTCAAATCCCGCTGCTGAAGTTGAGCTCCCATCAACGCTTCTTATCCCAAACTCTTTGATTGCGTCTGCGGCCAAATCCAAATCTCGAATACCCGACTTAGAGGCGTTAGACAACATATCGAACATTTCTTCGGCGCTGAATCCTTGCGCGGCGAACGTGCCTGAGTATTCGCGCAAGGTATCAACTAAATCTCCATTAGCGTCTAGTCCACCTTGGGCTCCTTGGGCGATAAGGTTATACGCTGCCGTTCCATCCATTCCGAATTGCTTCATGAGCTGATTAGCACCTTTGATGCTGTCGGCTACTTCAATTCCAAACGTGTCCTTGATGGCTAAAGCGTTTTCCGTGACACCCTGCAGGGCTCCTTCAGTAAGGCCAGTTTGCTGATTAACGAGGCTCATTGCGGCGCCTATTTCCTCAAAGTTCTCTCCGAAGTTGTTATTGTAAATAGCCAACAAGGTATCTTCCATGCCCGCCATTACTTCATCTGTTGCACCTGTTGCGGACTGCACTCCATTAAGGGATTTCTGCAGGTCATCACCAAAACTGACTGCAAGTCCACCAGCTGCCAAGGCTACTGCGCCCACTGCTAAACCAATTCCTGCAATGGCACTTGCTGCAGAAGCTACGTTTACCCTAAAATCCATTGGCTCGCGCATAGTTTCCTGCGTTTCCCTAGCGTCTTGCCTAAACGCAGACTGTTCACGCCTTACACCTCTGAGCGTGGCGCTCATGTTATCTCTAAGCGTCAGGATAGCCCCTATTTCATGGTCTGCCATAATGCCACCTCATCATCAGTAAGCAATTGGGGTCTCGCTAAGGCGTTCAACTATTTGATTCGCAATAGTTTCGACCGATAATCCATCTGCTACATTCATGGTTACAGCGTGTACTCTTAGTTCTGTTATCTCTTTCTCAAGGAGCAGGATCTCTTCTAGCTTGGTTTTTAATTTTGTTAAAGTCTCGAATGCGTCTACAGCATCGATAGCGATTCTAACCTTTAATTCGGGTAAATCTTTCACGACTTACCCCCCTTCTTAAAAGAGGCGGGATCACTTACCAAAATAGACCAAGTGACCTCGCTTCCATTCTTCCACCTTTTCATCAAAGGCCAAATCCATGCTTGCCGCAAGGAAAATCTTTTCTTTAGTAGATAAATTCAAAAGGTAATCCAAGTCTTTTCCCTTCTGCAGATAATAATGCACAAGGCGCAACTCTGAATTACCTTTTATTAGTTTTTTACTGCTTCTACAATGCTTACATAGCCTTTTCCGTAGCCACAGAAGTTGATTAGTTCCTTCGCGATGTTATCAATTTCCCCAGAGTCCATTATTTGATTTAATACCTCATATCCGGTTGCCCCGTATGCAGCTTGCAAGGCTGTGTCTTTAAAATTCGGTTCTGTAACGCACTCGTAAACCAGAAAGAGGTTTCCGTCTGTTTTCCCTAGATCATGGCTATCCAGAATATCGGTATGGCTTGGTTTTCTAATAGTTACTGTAGCGTCCATGGACTTGATATATAGCTCCCTAGTTTCAGTTCTTTTAGCCTTAATCTTATCTGCATTTGCAATCAAATCACCAATGCTTAGTTTTTCCTTTGCTTCCATGGTAATTCCATCCCCCTCTTGTTTTTTTTATTGAACGTCAATGGTATCGATAAAGTCGGCATCACTCGGGGTAAATCCAAACTTGTACTCATCTTCTAGTTTCTTGGCTTGCTCGAATTGCATTAGAGTCAATTCGTCAAACCAAACGTTACCAATACTAACCCGAGAGGATTGTTTGCCAACCGTGTCGGGATCCTTAAGTTTACTGACCAACGTACTGCGCGGATCTTCGCCTCTTTTCCAAGCATCTAGCAACTTTTTCTTTCCCCGGTCGAATACTTTTTTTACCTTAAACGTTCCTTCGCCCTTTAGCCCGACTAGTTTAGAGTCCTCATCCATGCCAATAATTACAGTTTCCCTGTTGGCTGTTACCTTTGCTTCGAAGGATTCTACCTCAAAGACTAATTCGCCATCTAACCACAACTGCCCCCACGACCCGTTGATCTGCCTATTCCCTCTGAGTTTCGTCACGCTCTACACCTCCTATACGATCAACATCGAGAAGTCGAGGTCTTCCATGGCGTCCAAGGGGCTTCCACTCGCCTTGAGAAAGACCTTGCTCCCGGTGTTGTATTCCTTGATCTGCGCTGCGGTTAATGTGCTGGTATCAGTGCCAACCGATTGAAGGTACAACTCTTGCGCATCCACGTCAATTTCAGCAAGCGCGGTAAAATTCGGGTCTAAGACTTCGTCGCCTTGAAGGCCTTTAAGGTAAGCGTTAACGGCTGTCAAGAACAAAACCTTGTTGTCATAGAAGTTGTTAACCTTTCCGACATACTCCGCCGCAAAGGTGTTCCGAATGTCATCGCGCATAAGATCGATTGCTTCCATGATCTTGATCTTCTTAAACTTGGCACCTTTGGTTACCGTTGTGGTGGTTAGGCTGTTCACACCTCGACCAACCTTGATGTTCTCTCCATCATTGACTAAGATGAGTTTTCCGGCATCAATGTCGGCGTCAGGTGTAGCCGTTTCGGTGATGCTATCCACCTCGGTAAGGATGTAGTAAGTTGAGCTTCTGGTGAAAGGTAGTCCAGCCAGTATCCCTGCAATCCTGCAGCAGTATTCGGCAGTCGTATAAGTATCTGACCCCACGACAATGCCTGTCCCGGTGAAGTTTACGACCCCCTCGTGGTCTGAAACACTAGCAGGTAAGACGGCCTTGAACGTCTTTTTATCAGTGTCCCTGCGTGCCTTGATCCAAGTGGAGATCGTTGCTACGTCGCCAGTCTCGATAGCTGGTACGGCCAGGTAATTCCACTTCTTATTGATCAACCTTGCCAAGGCTGCGGTGTAATTCACTGCGTCTGAGGCGATTCTTTCAACAATGACCATTACCGGAAGCCCAAGAAACGTCTTTTGGATGTAATCAAGATTGTCTGCTGTCCAATCGTCAGGGTCGATCTGCGACACGTCCGTATAGATTTTAGTATCGAATGTGATAACTGTTGAGTCCTTTAAGATTAAGGAGACTATTCCCCTCGCGCTTCTGGCGATCGCCGTTACTGCCAAGGTTTGGAACGCGATATTTATCTCAGGCAATCCCATAGTTCTATTCCTCCTTGAGTTCTAATTCTTGCATGAGTTCAATGGTTTCTTCCGTGTATCCTAAGGTTTCGTCGAACTTAGTTGACATTACCCACTCGCCATTGATCTCCACAACGTCAACGTCATTAGAAAATTCAAGCTCAAACTTAAACTGCAAGACGTTGTCGGCGATTACGTGGCGCTTCGATTTCAGGGTGATTACGCGATCCCCGATTTTCACAGTGTTGAAGAAAACTTTGTTTAGTTGGTCAAGCATTATTAGGTTAGCGGTATCGGTTTTTTCTGCTGAAAAGTAGTGGATGTTGATGGTTAGCAGCTTTTCTTCGTAGTCGATAAAGGCACTATCGCTAATAGGCACTATTTGTACGAAAAAAGCAGGTTTACTAAACCCGCTTAATTCCTCGGTAGGTAGCACTTTTGTTGAGCTTACTTTAGCTTTCAAGACATCAGCTACAGATTTTTTGATATCGACATAGCCAATCATACCTTTAGCTCCTCCAAGGTTCTTGCGATAAAAACTTCCAACTCTCTGTCGAATTCCAACTCCTTTACGAGGACGGCATTTTCCAGCATATGCACCCCGGGTTCGAACCCGTATTCTCCGTATTGGTTTTTAATTTCGTGCCCGTTTTCGAGTAGATGAGATAGCTCGGCATAGTTCGTTACTTTACCCTCAAAAAAGTTGGCAGTTACAGTTTTCTTACCCTTCACGTATACCTTCCAGTGTCCTCTTGTGTATCCGGTTCTTTTCGGTGTGTTTTTTCTCGCCAAATTCCTTACGTCATTGGCTTGTCTACGAATAAACTTTTTGGCTTCCGCAGGATACTTCTTACCGATAACTCGCAGAAGTTCTCGTTCAAATTCGGTAGAACCTTGTATTTCGAAATTGCCGCCACTCATTCTGGAAACGCTACTCATTGTAAACACCTTCTTCGATGAGGGTGCAATACAAGTGGGTTTCAACGTTTTGCTCTTTATAGTTTACAACGTGATCGATGCTGTAGGTTTTTCCCTTATACGCTACGCGCATAGTTTCATCAATGTCGCTTCGGTGCCATATTACGATCTTATGCACAACGCTTGACGTTTTTTTTCCAGCTTCTTGCTGGTCCTTTACATTGCTATTGTCAAACTTTGCCCACGGGTTAGCATAGGTCTGCCATTGCTTAACTTCTTCGCCGACTTCGTTTGGAATCCTTACATAATTTTGGATCTCAATTTTTTTATCTAACTCTCCAGGGTTCATACGTTCAACCCTCCAGTATCTTCGCCTGAAGTTGAGTGATAAAGTTTACCATGGTTTTCATAAATCCATCAATGCTTCCCATTGATCCAGGGTTTACGGACCAATTAACCAATAAAACCGTGGCAGCTATTTTTGCCGTTGGATCAACCGGGTCTTCTGCTCCCCAATCCTTGCCTGTTGCTGTTTTAATGTAGTCGTCTATGGCGGGAAGTAGTATGGCTAGTTGAGGGCAGTCGGAGGCAGCTTCCCTCCTTAGCGTGATTACTGCCTCTTGTTCTGTTAGAATACTCACTTAAATCACCATCCCTAGACGATCATGTAAATATCAATCACGCTACCATCAAGCGCGCTGTTCAAATCTACCGTGTTGCTTTCAATGGCTGTAGCACTTACAGTTACCGTCGGATCCGTAGACTCTACGACATTGTCAAGGAATGTCATCCCCGGAATAACAGTGTTATGCGTCAGCTTATAAGGCAAACCAAGCACGTCACTCCATCCGACACTAACGAGGTCGTAAGGCACGCCCGCTGTGGTATCGGTAGAGCTCGCGGCCGTGGTTACGCCTACGCTTGTCCCATCCGCTATGGCTATATTCAGCGTGGTGTCATTGGCAACCGGGGTTAGTCTCGTGAGTATAACCTTGTCCGTGGCACCGCTTATAGAAAATAGTGCAGTTACGGCAGTGTCAGCTGCTAAGGCTGTTCTGATTTTCCCAGCGATCGCAGACGCATCATCGCTTAGGGCTACTGCTACCGAGATAGTTTTTGGTGACCCGGTCATTCCTGCGGCAGTTACAACGACTGACGCATTGCCTGCAGTGGACACCGTGCCTGCTGCAGTTGCAGTTTCGACTTGAGCTACTCCGGAATGCGCTTTAATCGGGAGGCTAAGACTTGTTATGCTTTTAAAGGCTTTTGTGCCATTCACGGTGGTTGAGCCATCCAATGCAATTGTTTCTGCGATTGCTTCGCCGGCGCAATTTTTACCTGCCGCAACAACGTTACCTGTGATTCCCGAGACGTTTCCAGCAATGCTCAAGGCCCGAGGTACAGCTGGGTTAGTAATACCTGTAGTTATTGACTGTACTGCAGCGGTTAGAATCGTTGCAGATAGTATTCCGTTAGCGCTAGCTGCAACGGCGCTTGCCGCAGGGACTTGAAAGCAAACGGTATGAAATCTTTCCACAACTTTACTTCCCGCATCAGTTTTAACGTAGTTACTAAACTTAGGGTCAAACCTACTCATTTTGTTTCCTCCGTTTCTTATGATTTAATTACGAAAGAGAGGGTTAATAACCCTCTCTCATTACTGCTTCGACCAGTACGTGAATGTCGTCTTCGCAAACAATGGTTTACCGCCGGAGTAAACTTTCCCTCTCCATACTGTTTCATCGGTGGAGAATTTTTCGGATGAATTTGACTCAATCACGAAAGCCTCTGACTCGTTCACAACGTAAGTCGAAAGGTCGCCATATAAAACTGAATTAGTGTCGGGCATTTGCGCCGTGAACACAACAGGCATACCTGCAATCAGGAAGTTGGATTGACCGGGCCCACCCGCAACAGGTGTAGTAGTGACCAGCGGTTTACCTGCCGCATCAGTAAGTGCAAAGAATTCAGTAAAGAAGGTGCTCCGCTTCATAGCCCAACTTCCATTATCCCCATAGGGGCTTTCGACTTTAGATAGTATTAGGGCAATCTGTGCCCAATCCATAACTTCATATGTTTCTGCAGCAGAAGGAGCTACTTTTATCGCTGCGATAATACCTTGGAACGAAGATGTGTCCGTAGACCCGTTTAATACATAATTCTCTAAAAGGATACCAATATATTTGCCTATTTCCATTGCGAGGAATTGCTCAAAAGCAGGGATACTGTTTTTAAGTAGCAAATTTTTGATAACAATTGTTGCAACGACAGCTTGCTGGGAGATCTTGACTTCAGTGAAGGTGAAATTGAGAGTTACCGTTCCATCAGCGTTAGCAGTCGGGGCCTCAGTCGTCCCAATAGGCAGCGCTACGTCTCCAGTAAAGCCATATTTGGTGATCGCAGAGTACAGTTTCCCATATTGCTTGACAATAGAATACACTTTGTCGAGCGTGGTCTGCGGAACAAGGTACTCGGCTCCGCTGGTAACGCTGCCACCGTTCATATCTGTGATAGCACGTTTCCCAAAGGCCATTACTTCTGCGTCTGCTTCGATTACCTTGTTGTTTAGGTAAGACCGATAGAACGCATCCCGGTACTTAGCGCTAGATCGGTAGTTTTCCTCGGTGAGGTCATTTGCACCTGGTTTGCCGTGCATAAATCCTCCCCCTCTTTTCTCGGGCTCCGGTGCATCCTGGAGTTTTTCGTTAATTTCATCCAGTCTTTCAGACATGCTTCTGAGGTTGTCGGCAACTACTCCCAAATCTTCGGTTGACATGTCCCTGTGATTTTTTACCTTGGCCTTGAGCTCAAGTCTTTTCTGCTCGACCTCTGATTTTTCTCTACGGAGTTCGGCGGCTTCTTTTTGAGTTAATTTCATTTTTTCTTTCCCCTCTCATAATTGGTTTATTAAGTCGTGACTGATCTAATGGATACTGGTGGGTAAGGATTTACAATTGGCTAATCAGATTCATTAGCGCTTGTTTCATGGCTTCATCTTCGACGGGTACCGCTGGTTCGGGTTCTGGAATTTCTTCTTCAGTAATAATGACCGCTTCTTCATACGCTGGGAAAACAACAATACTAACCTCGTAAACTTCGTTGATCTTAAGGATCACATCGATTTTATTTTCCCAATCCGTTGCAACCATCGCGTTGTTGTCGAACCAGAACGACATGCCGTCAATGATTTCGTTCTTAACGCGGTCAAAGGCATAATCGTCAAACCAAGTATTACCTAACGTGACCTCAATGAATAAACCGGTTTCATCGACGACTACCCTCATATTCTTCCCAACTCTACCCAATACCCAAGAGGTAGAATGGTCCCACAATAAAACAAGCTTCGAGAAGTCAACGCTTTCCAAAGCTTTTTTATCAACCTTTTCTATCCACTTACTCCCTCGATAGGGTCTGCCTGGTGTGTCGAAGAGTATTGGGTATCCACGCAATCGCCTTACGTTTTGACCGTCAACCTCTTCGGTGATCGCTCTGAATTTGGACCGATCACCATCAAAGACCATGCGCTTTTTAGGTTGCTGCGCCAGTGGCGATTTTTTCTCCTGTTCATTGCTCATCTATATTTCCTTCCCCCTCTATTTCTGGCTTAAACCCATTACCCACGGTACCCATAATTTTTTCAGATTCTATTTCTGAAAACTGGAATGCGTTAATCAGCATTTCAATGCCTGTTTGCCTTGGAATAGAGCCACTTGCTACAGAATTAACGATTTCAAGCAAGCTTGAAACTTGAGCTCCGTTTAATGCTGTTTGCTGTATTGACGGCTCAGTTGACAATGTGGAGCCTTTTGAATCGCCAGACGTGTTGTTGCTTAACTTGTCGGCACCTAACACTTGAAAATTCTTGTTCTCTAAGAACTTATCAAGCTCAGGCGGCCCCTTGGTCAGTCCGATCCGCTTCCTGATCTCATTCCGGCTCATGATCGTTCCGTAGACCATTTCCTTGTAGAACGCCGTCTTGGCGGCCAGTGTACTTATTTCCAAATCAACCAATTCAGCCTGAATACAGTTACCGTGATATATTTCAGTTTCACTGAACAGGGCATACGTAGATGTTTCTTCGATTTGCCATACCCATGGTTTTATGTTGTTGTCGGCAAACTGTTCATACTGAATCTCACTCGCTATTCCGTTGATAATCTCGTAACTAACTCCGAAGTAGTTGTACATCTTTCTCGTAATATCGTCCAAGAGCTTTGTGTCTAGTGGGCTAAGCTTCATGTCCAGTTTATGCACGTCGTATTCCATACCTATCATCCCAAAGCCAGTCGTGTTTTCTGAAGTAAGGAAGAGTTCCTTAAACTCATCCAACTTCCTCTTCATGTCAGTGCTCTTGAGTTGAGACTTGACCTGTAGAAGCGCGGCAATCCTGCCTGACGTTTCACTGTCTTTAACAGCCTGATTTTGCATGGTATTAACGATTTGCACATAATTACCAGTAGCTTGTCTTGACGCGCCTTGTTTTCCATCCGGGAAACGCTGTAAATGGATCAGGTCTTCATAGTAAAATGGATAACTGCCTCCAAGAGTGACTATAACCCTACCATCTTCGCCTTGGCTAAACTCGCCCCTTGTAAACGGCAGCGGCCATAGCCACTTTAACTTCCCGGTAGTCTCGTCCCATTCTGGCATGATATAGCAGTTGTTTGTCAGTAGTACCGTTGAGATGCAGTGTGTCCAAAATACTTGAGGGCATTGATACGGGTTTACTCTTGTTTTCAAAACAAAACCAAGGCGGTCATTAACCTGCGTCATATTTCCTTCTGTATCAGCACGGATGTGATAAAACGGAATACTCGCAACCTTTTCGGCAATGAAGTTTATTGCTGTCCTTATCTCCGGAATGTCGTAGATCTGCCGGTTGATTTGCATTAAAGAGTATCCTTGGTTAAGTAGATTTATGAGTTTCGTGGCAGTTAACTTATCCTTTTGAAAATATTCTGCCATGTAGCGAAGGAACCCCAAATTTCATCACCTCCTCTCGATGGCCAAGACCAGTGTCTTTTGGGTTGTTGATGCCACTATTCTTTAATTGGCAAGTTCGTAATCTGCTGACAGAGATGCAGGATTGTTTCTGCTATTTTGCAAGCAGCTTCAGTATCGAATGCAATACTCCCTGCCGTCCTCTTTTGCATTGCTTGTAGGTGTTCGATTTGCTCCTTAATCACTTGTCTGTAGTCCATTCAGTTTCACCTTCTTTCTGGGTCAAAATCACCATAACCTGTCATGTCTGGCGAACTTGATAAATCAACTCCAACCAGAAATCTAAACCCACCGCAACCTTTTTCGAGATCATTAGCAATCATTCTTAATTGCTTTATGGTTTGATCTCTGGGCGTTACCGCGAATCCTTGTGGAGACATTTTTCCTCCGCAAGCTTTACAGTTTTCGCAGACATCACTCGCGAGAACAATTTCTTGATAAGCGCAGATGATTTTACTAGACACGAAGCGTTAAGTGAGATTTGCAGATTGTATCGTAATGGCACCCTTCATAAAGCGAATAAAGTCATTTGTGATAATAATTCAAGTAGTTTTTCCACCAAACACATCCCCTTTCTACGACTGATACTCCTCAAACAAATCTATCACTTTCTTGTAGGCCACATAGGCCATAAGAAAGCTCAGGTATCCGTCGATCCGTCCATTCGATTTGGCTTTATCCGGCTGTATGTTTGCATTGGTATCAATCCTCGCCGCGGTATTTGTGGTACACCAACGAAATAGCCCATTGTGCCTACTGAACTGAACAATCTCGTCCTTGAACAGTGATTTTGTTTCCTTCATTGGTTGAGAAAGAGTCTTAGCCCCCATGGCCACAGGGAAGACAACGCCACGCCCATCTTTATCTTCGCGAGGAAAGCCAGCCATCTCCATGTCATCGGCAAAGTCCTCATAGTGCCATCGGTCTGCACCGATTTTCCAGAACGTTACTCCGTATTCTGTGGCTAGATCTACGTACCATTGCACTACATCCTTTCTGCTAACCATGCTCCCATCGCAAATATGCATTAGCTCATTATTGAGCCCATCGCTCGCACCAGTGTTCGTGAAACTTTCGTATGCCATTTTGTCTGCTTTGCTGTTTTGTTCGATTCTCGACCGAGCGATAAAGTATTTTTGAAATAGATATAACTTTCCTTTTATCGGTACAAGAGCAGACGATGCACAAAGGTCTGTCGTCTCAGCGATGTCACTTGCTCCCACCGCGTAAAGATCTCTGATCATGTCCTCAGCCATATCGATAGCACACTTATCAACAACAGGAAGATCGAAGTAGATGACACTGAGCGAACTAGCCCTATTAAGATGCTTAGCTAAGAACGACGGCATCTGGGCAGGATCCTCAATTGCCTTTTGATACTCTCCTTCGAGATAGCTCATGGTTGGCCTTGCTTCGCCGGCACCAGGGTTAGCCTTTATCCAGCACTTTCTATCCTCTGGGTTATCATCGTCGTCGATACGAAAGATCATCGGGAATACGCGCTCTTTACTTTTTCCGCTTAATACTTTTTGACAACGTTTAAAGATGCTATCAAATATTCCTTCACGGACAAATCCAAAGGTTGAGATGATTACGTTCAGTGGTTGAGCCCTGGCGCCCTGAGCCGATGAGAACACATCGTATGTGTTACGGTTTTTGATTGCGTGAAGCTCATCGATTACAACTCCGTGAGGATTTAATCCATCCTGACCTTCACTGTTTTTACTACCGGCTTTCATGTATGAATTAGTTGCTGGGAATAGGATCATCTCACTGTTGTCTTTATCCCTTTTGGTGTGCCAGTGTTTCCTTGGATTATCCTTAGGTGTTAAAACACCACTTGTTTGCAGGAATGACTTTGCAGCCTCATAGACGATTGCTGCTTGCGTTTTCATTGTGGCCAGACACCACACTTGAGCAGCCGGTTCCCCATCGGCCATTAAGAGGAAGTCAGCGATTGCAGAAATAAAGGTTGATTTTCCCCATTTTCTGGCGACAAATAATACGAGCTCCTTGAAATACCTGACATTCATTTCTAGCTCGAAATCGTATGTCTTGAACCCGAATATGCAAGCAGCTATATACTTTTGTTCTACGGTTAGATCGAAAGGTTGCCCTGCCCAACGACCTTCCTTGTGCTTCACTAGTTTGCAGAAATCAATAAAGGCCTCTACGTCAATAGCGTCGTAGAAGACCTTTGGGTTTTTCAGTAAGTTTTCGATGAGTTTCTTTAACTGCTTAATATCTTTGCAATGTTTCCTTGGCTCTCTGGTAACATAATCATGCCAGCTTTTTATATACTCCGGAAGATCTACTTTTTTAGGCCTAGCCACCCTTGTTAAACCTTGAGTTTATTTTCTCGAGGGCGTCAAGTTCCGGAGCTTTTGGCGGAGGGCCTTGTGGAGTTAGGTCTGTCAGCTGTTTGATTATGCTCATGTGATTCTTGATCATGGTATTATAGATCTCAACCTCAGGACTTTTCTTCGTCCCAAATTGATTCTCTCCGTTTTGGTACTCCGACACAGCACCTTCTCTATTGATGGTTTCCTGTAGATCTTCGAGTGTCACAGTCATGAATGCAGCGTTGTTGATCAGTGATAAAACTCTGTTTATGGTATCTTTAGACATATTCTTAAAAAGACGTTTAAGTCTTAGTATCTCTTTCTTAATTCGCTCATCTTTGGTTAAATCTTTAGAATCATTTTTCATAGTTTTATCACCTCCCTACTACACCCCCTCATGCGCGTAAGGCTCGCGTAAAAAGAATGG
>Ga0209728_1000121_pt1 | contig 71808 bp, 122 predicted proteins | sample RifGroD1_FD_183997 | JGI IMG/M metagenome (GOLD analysis project Ga0209728, IMG submission 183997) | Groundwater microbial communities from Rifle, Colorado, USA - Groundwater D1 (SPAdes) (version 2) | ecosystem: Environmental > Aquatic > Deep subsurface > Groundwater | place: Rifle, Colorado... | reverse complement strand
GGGTTTCAACACAGAAACCGGGGAAGTAGTTGAAACCCCTTTCGGGTGATTCTATGTGCATATTACGTGACTATCAGAATACAGCCGTTTCCTCAGCCCGTGAGTCAATCGTTTCCGGCCATAAGCGCCCATTGATCGTCCTGCCGACCGGCAGCGGCAAGAGCTTGATCTACGGGGAGATAATCAATCTGGCGGTGAGCAAGGGTAAAACCTGCCTGTTCCTGGTCCATCGGCGGAATCTCGTAAGGCAATTCGCTGACACCCTGGATAAGCATTTCGGTATCACGGCAGGGGTGATAATGGCCGGGGAAGAGTTTATCCAAGGGAATCAAGTCTATGTCTCCACTGTCCAGACCTACCATCGCCGGATGCAGCTTGACGAATTGCAATACAATCATTTCTTCATTGATGCCGATATCATCCTCACCGACGAAAGCCATACCTCAATATCCAAACGATATCAGGACATTTACAGCGCATACAAGGACAAGGTTATCATCGGCACCACTGCCACTCCGGTACGTGCTGACGGTAGAGGGTTGGGCGAGATATACGACGACCTTATAAGTATTATTGATGTAGGCGAATTAACTGAGAAAGGCTATCTCTGCCCTGTTAAATATTATGCTCCGACTGAGATAGATTTGTCGAAAATCAAGTTGGAGATGGGCGATTACGACAAGAAGGCAATCGGCGCAAAGATGGACAAACCCAAACTGGTTGGGGATGTCGTGCAGAACTGGTTGAAGCTGGCAGAGAACCGGAAGACCATCGTTTTTGCGGTCAACGTAAAGCATTCCATTCACTTGCGAGACGAGTTTATCAAGGCAGGAATCCCCACGATGCACTTGGACGCAAAGAGCGAAGACACCGAGCGGGAGTATGCTTTCAAGGAAATGGATGAGGGCCGAATCAAGGTCATCTGCAACGTGGCCCTGTATATTGAGGGCATGGATGTACCTGATATCTCCTGTGTTGTCATGGCAAGGCCGACAAAGAGCCTGGGTTTGTTCCGGCAGTGTGTAGGCCGTGGGTTGCGCCCTTCTCCTGGCAAGGAAAACCTTATTCTGCTGGACTTCGCTGGGGTGATCTCTGAACACGGCTACATTACCGACCCTGTTGAGTGGTTGCTCGACGGAAGCGAGAAGGCATGGAAAAAGAAAGAGAAGGAGAAGAAGGACAAACAGCCGATGAAATGCCCGACTTGTCACGCAATCTTTGAGGCAACTACACACTGCCCTGACTGCGGAAGCGAGATGAAGAAGTTCGGGCGGAAGGTTGAGGCTGTTGATGGTGAACTGGTTGAGCATAAAGGCAAAAAGGCGTTTTCTCCTGCTGAAAAGCGGCGATGGTTCGGGATGTTTGAGTGGTATCGACGGCAGAAAGGGTACAAGTCGGGATGGACGGCGTGGAGTTACAAGGACAAAACAGGCGTATGGCCGAGGGGAATGGATAGCGTTTCACCGATAGAACCTGACGAGACTTTCTTCAACTGGATAAAATACACGAATATCAGAAAAGCAAAATCCAAAGGAACAACATGAACATAGACCAAGTGAAAGAGGCTGCAACCGGCAGATGGCCTGGTATCTTTTCTGCCCTTGGGATTGAGGTTGGCGATGGGAGGCATACCTCTTGTCCAGTCTGCGGGACAGACAAGAAGCATTTCAGGTTTGATGACAAGGCCGGGGCGGGATCATGGATATGCACCTGTTCTGCCGGGGATGGGTGGGAATTGGTTCAAAAGGTGCTTGGGTGTAATTTCATGGAAGCGATTGAACAGGTTTCCCCCCTTATCGGCGCAATCCCTATATCTGCAAAGGCCAAAGAGAGCACGATAACTCCTGAGAAATTGAGGGAGATTTTCACATCGTCCATGCCGATTCAGACGACAGACCCGGCTTACAAGTATTTAACAAAGCGAGGATTGAGCAAGATACCTGGGGTATTGCGCTATCATCCGGCCTGTTGGGAGTCAGAAACAAAGCAGAACCAGAAAGCCATGCTTGCCGTGTTTACCGGGGCCGATGGCGTAGCGGTAACGATGCATAGGACATACATCGACGCTGCCGGGGATAAGTTGCGGCTGGAAAGTCCTAAGAAGATTCTCCCGGCAATAAAGAAAATGACAGGCGGCGCGGTGCGTCTGTACGAACAGGCCGAAATGCTTGGAGTTGCCGAGGGGATTGAAACGGCAATCGCGGCATCTGAGATGATCGGCATTCCGGTATGGGCCGCGCTCAGTTCTTCACTCTTGGAAGGGTTTGAGCCACCTATCGGAGTTAAGACACTGGCGATAATCGGAGATAACGACACGAACTACGCGGGGCAGAAGGCGGCATATTCCCTGGCACACAAACTGTCAGTACGGGGCGGGATCTCTGTCACTGTGTATCTCCCTGAAAAGCCTGGGCAGGATTGGAACGATGTTCTAGTGGAAGAAAATAAACGAGTTAAATCGGAGGCCCCATGCACACTATAACCCCGAGCGCCGAAGAGGGGCGACCAATTCAAGTTGAGGTGGAAAATGATTGATCTACGGCAGAAAGAACTGAACGAGTGGCAGGAGCGCAACTTTGGCAACCACGATGACGATCTGCTCAAGTGTGCTCTGGGCATGGCCGAGGAAGTAGGCGAAACCTGCCACCATATCCTGAAGGGTACGCAGAAGATACGCGGTGGGATTGACGGAGTAAACAGGAAGGAGGTAGCTGACGGCATAGTTGATGCCCTGATATACGGGTTGCAGATCATGTCAATACTGGGGCTGGATGCTGAGGTGGAGATAGCGGAGGTAATCAGCAAGGTACTGGCGCGGAATTGGGTAGATAATCCTAGTGGGGCAGGGGTTGGTGATCCTGTGCAGGAAACCCGCAATCAACTCAGTTTAATCGGTTAGGCAATCCCCGCAAATCTATACCACATACAGCGTTTATCGTTGCAATTATGCGCTATATAGTGTATGCTGGTATGAATTTCAATGGAGCGGAAACTTTCAACAATTAACGAGGTGAAAAATGGAAACACAAGATAAAATCGAAACAATAACGATCAATGGCGTTGAGTATGTCAGGAAGGTCGCAGGATTGGCCGAAACGGTTGACGGAATGCCGTATGTCATCGTTAGGACGTACTCCGCAGGGGTTCATGCTGGATACCTGAAGAAACGAGATGGCAAAGAGGTTTTGCTGATCAATTCCCGCCGTTTGTGGTTCTGGAAAGGTGCAGCGTCTCTGTCTCAGTTGGCGGTTGATGGGGTGTCAAAGCCTGATGAGTGTAAATTCCCCTGTGAATTACCTGCACTGACACTGACCGAGGCTATTGAGATCATCCCATGTACCGAGACCGCTATTAAGTCGATCAAAGGGGTAAAGGTATGGAAGGCATAGGGCACGGGGACGGGTACGGGTACGGGTACGGGCACGGGGACGGGTACGGGTACGGGTACGGGGACGGGGACGGGGACGGGGACGGGCACGGGGACGGGCACGGGCACGGGTACGGGCACGGGGACGGGCACGGGCACGGGGACGGGGACGGGCACGGGCACGGGTGATATGAAACCCCGCCACTACACCATGCAGAACAATCATCCGCAATTTCACACGCGGAAGAATGCCGGATCATCGCCAATTCCGAAGGGCGCTACGCATTACAGTCTTGCATACAGGTATCCCGATGTTTGCGAGGTCATGTGGCATACGCAGGGGTGGGCTAGGATGAATCACATTATCAAAAAAATCGAGGTCAAGTGATGTTCATAAACCTGCCCCAGAATGTACAAGACGCGCTGAACCTGCTGTGGGATTACTCGGACGACGCTTGCGTAAGCGGGTGGACTAAGAAGGAACTCGACAAAATAGGATATGACTGCAATTCTGACTACGGGCGCAAGTTTACCTTTGTAATTTCTCAGGAAGAGGTGAAGTGAATGGCAGAGATCCCGTACCACGATTGCAAGCGAGGCCGGTTCACCTTCGACGGGGAGTCATGGTATCTCACTATCTCGGAAACCTCAGTTATGGCGCATTTCCCAGAAGAGGGATCGGTGAAAAACAAGGATGTGAAAGCCCTTGTCAATGCGCTATGCCGGATGATGAGCAAGGTTGCCGGGGGTGAGCAAATGGCATGGTCTGAGATTGCGGAGAGGCTTACCAGAAGTGGTGTAGGATTTTCCTGTATTACCGATTCAATCGCCAAGTCCATTCGTGACTGTACAAAGCAATGAAAAAAATCTGCGTAATCCCCGACCTGCAAATTACTCCTGAGTGCCCAACTGACCACCTGACATGGGTTGGCAAATACATCGTGGAGAAGAAACCAGACGTTGTGGTGCAGTTGGGAGATTTCGCAGACATGGCTAGCCTGTCGTCATACGATTACGGGAAAATGCGTCACGAAGGCCGCAGGTACATGGCAGATGTAGGAGCGGCAAACATGGCTATGGATAGGCTGATGAAACCGCTGGAAGAGTACAACTCGACCAGGAAAGAGAGAAAGGAGAAACTGTATCGCCCTGAGAAACACTTGACCCTCGGCAATCACGAAAACAGAATCCAGCGGGCCGTTGATGGTGATGCCAAGATGGAGGGAGTGATAGGGTTGGATGACCTGAACTACGAGGCGCACGGGTGGACGGCGCATGAGTACCTGAAACCCGTTGTCATTTCTGGTATATCATTCTGCCACTACTACTATAACCCAATGTCAGGCAGGCCATACGGCGGAACGAGCATTGACACCCGTCTGAAGAATATCAATTTCTCATTCGTCCAGGGACACCAACAGACCTACATGGTCGGCACTCGGTCACTCAACAACGGCAGGCGGATTAGGGGACTGATATGTGGAGCTGCATACCTGCATGACGAGGACTATCGAGGCCCACAGGGAAACTCAGAGTGGCGCGGCGTGTTCATGCTGCATGAGGCTATCGACGGCGACTACGGTCTGATGGAGGTTAGCCTTGACTATCTTTGCAGGCGGTATGAGGGGATGAGGTTGTGGCAATTTGTTCAGCAGAAGTATCCTGATATATTTAATAAAAGTCTATGGATGCAACGGCAGGCCATGCAGGAGGTAGCATAATGGCATCAGTAAAAATAGTAACACTCGACACAGCATCGAAAGCAGCAAACATCTCAGAAGACACCCAGCCTGAAGACGCGGACAGCATCATTGATCTGGTATTTCGGGCCATGCTCGGCTGTGGCTACCACTCAGCCAGCATCATCCGGGCTATGCGGGAGTATGAGAACGAGTACGGATGTGAGAATGGGGAGGTGGTATGAGGAAGTGTGACGTTAGGACGATAGAGCAGGCATTCGCGTACATCGCAGATTGCAACCTCGCTACCGTGTGCGACATGGCGTGTAAAAAGTCGAGGCGCAAGGGTGAGTTTGCGCGACAGATATCTATTGCTCAGACGATGGTTGACTGGATGCGTGATTTTACTGTGCCGGTTGCAGGTACGAGGATTGATGATGTGCTTGAGTATGGCAGCGTTGAGAAATGGGCTAATAAGTGGGTCGAGAATGTCTGACAAACAGGTGAAGGCAGAGCGTAGCAAGATCAAAGATTTTAAGCAGATGCCCGCGTTTGATCTACCCAGCAACGGCACTCCGAAGAAGAAGCGCGACAAGCCGTGGATCGTAGAGGAAAAGTATTCTGATGAATATCTTGGTGAAATGGCTTCTTGGGGTAATCCCCCTCCTTGGGCAAATGACGGATGGCGGGTAAGGGGCCGGTATGTGAATGAGGCTATTGCACACGCAGCGGTTGCACAGTTTGAGTCGCAGATAACTGGCGGCCATCTTGAATATCGTGTGAAACATAGGGAGGATGGGGATGAGTAGCTGTATGAAGAATGACAGGCTGGATACCCTGCTAGATGACATGCTGGGTGGGTTGACCGGGGACTGGGACAAAGCAGAAGAGTTTTGCAAAACCCCGACACAGATGATGATTATCGAGGAATGCGACCGGATAAAGGATATGCTGCTTCAGAAGAACCGCAAGTATGGAGACAGCGCAATCCATCCGGTGCGGTGCTTCAGCAAGGCCAGTCCCATAGAGCAGATCAATATCCGTCTCGATGACAAAATTTCGAGATTGATGTCAGGGCAGGCAGACGAGGACGAGGATGTAGAGGATGACCTGATGGGGTATCTGGTGCTGAAAAAGGTGGCTAAACGATGCGTGATGGAGGAATAATATGACGGCTGGCGTGGTAATCTGGTGGATTGGTATACTGTTCACATGGGGGCTGATTGCTGATGATGATGGCGAGAACTTGTGGATCACGTTATTTGTCTACATCATGATTATCCCCCTCTGGCCTTGGATAATCGGGGCGCTGGTAGCTGACAAGGTAAAGGGTAAAACTTGATGCTTGAGCTAATATGTCATTATTGCCATGCAACAGTCGCAACTATAGTCAAGGGGAAGCGCGATAAGAACGCGGTGCATCTCTGCGGGGAGTGCGCTCGGCAGCGGATGGGGATTGAGAAGAAGGGGAAGGGTTGCGATGTGGTTGATGATCTACTCAAGATAATGGGGATGCGGAAATGACTTGCCGCCTTCCGGGATGGTCGGCGGCAATGGGGTCTATCTCATGCAGACATAGTGTCCCTTGTGGTGGTTGTAATCACCATAAGAGCAGGCAAGGGCTACCTCGTCGGCCTCTTCAAACGTGGTGAAGGGGCGGATATCCAGAACCGGCTTAATCTCATACGGGCCTAAATTGCAAACTATGAACGTTCCGTCTTCAGCGGCTACTGCTGCGTATGTTCTCATGACCGCCCCTCTGCAATACGTTTTTCGGCCCTCGCTGCGGCATCTCTTGATGGAAAAGTTTGGGTAAAATCACCACAGGCAATCCGCCATTTTCCATCTTCGTAATTTCGGCTGACACAGCCACACGCGCCACTCGCATACCTGACATTGGTAACGTACCATCCACCATGCCGCCACTTCTCATATTGTGGTGTCCAGTTGTCGTTATTCATCACATTTCTCCTTGATAAGTAAGTTAATCAGCATCTCCACGGGGCGCGGGATCTTCCTACGCCCCATCTCATAGCCTTCGATGGTCCGCCTGCTCACGCCTAGTTTCTCACCTAGTTCGGAGGTGGAGAGGTTGAGGGCCTTGCGGATATCTTTTATCTCTTGGGGCGTCATAATGCAATCCTCAGCATATGATGCTTTATTCTCTCATCTTGATACTTGATGGCTTCCTTGGCATTCTCTACGGTTATCTGCCCGTATTTTTCCAGGCAGTCTTTGTGCGCGAGAACACATGCCTCTTTATGTAAGATTCTTTCCTTGATTTGTTCATCGGTGTCTCTATGCGGGGAAACCAAGGAGTAGTGTTTTTTGCTATAGTAGCGCATATCATCCTCCATGCCGGGAATCCGCCCGGCTAGGTTGGGTTGGGTTAGTTTACTCTTACTGCGACATGAACATCTGAATATCTCTCATTATATACTTCCCCTGGGTCGGCCAATTCAATTTTAGAGTGTATTGAGATAACGCAATATTCTCCGCCGTCAAAACGACCAACCAGCGCAAAATTTGCATCACTTTTCTTCGTGTTCTTCTCAGCCATTGCCCGGTTTGACTTGAATATTGCCTTCATGGTTTCACCTTGATTGATTGTTTCGCCCTGCTTGGGCTCTTCAACTTGATCGCGTATCGCAGACAATCGGGTGGAATGTCAATCCCCCTTCGGCTTCTCGATTAACTTCCGCTTTAGCTTCCGGCCTCGCTCCGGGTCAATCTGGCTTACTCTTGATTTAACAGTACGTCATTGGCGTAGCGATGTCAAGAAGAAATGCGAATTATTTTTCATCGTGTGAATTATTTTTCATAGCACAATATATAGCGGTTTGTGTTGCACGATACTACCAGATGTTGTATAATGGGGTGATTAGGAGTTGGTGTAGACTCCTTGATCCTGCTCCGGGTGGTCCGGGGTTGGGTCGTCTTCGATAGCCTGGTCCGCTATATGCGCCCCGGTGTAAAAGCCGGGGTTGCAGAATGAGGTGAGATGCCAACGATACTTGATAGTCATCAGGTCGATATGATCCTAGAAGCTGAGGAAATAGAGCGTGAGTCTCCCCAGGATGCCGAGATGGAGGCAATCAAACGGTATGCCCAGGTGGAGTTTGCCCTGCTGAAAGAAATGGTGGGCGAGGATGTGCTATTTGGGGAGTGTGCTCGGTTCCTGCGGGTGATGGTGGATAGGGCTGAGGCTTGCGATGGGCTTGCTGAGAGCGATAATTAGGATAACGAGATGATTACACAAGAACGCTTGCGCGAGATTTTGGGCTATAACCCGGATGAAGGAAAATTCCGGTGGAAGATATCGCCTGCTAGGAACACCCCGGCAGGGTTTGAGACTAGTTGCCGGGATACTTGTGGGTATATCAGAATTAGGGTTGATGGGAAGATGTATCCAGCACACCGTCTAGCGATTCTGTATACAGATGGATATCTCCCGGAAAATGAAATTGATCACATCAATAGGATACGGACGGACAACCGCCGAGTGAATCTCCGAGAGGCATCGCGGCAATGCCAAAACAGAAACTGTGGAATGCGGAAGGACAATACATCTGGTGTAAAGGGCGTTCTCTGGCACAAGCGGGCTAAAAAATGGTACGCTCAGATCAGAGTTGACAGCCGCGCAAAATATCTGGGGTCTTTCGATTCCATCTTAGAAGCAGCCTACGTTCGTTTTGCAGCAGGGCAGTGTCTTGGGTTCCCTGACTGTGATATCTATTCATCCGCCAAGCAGTATATTGATATGCATAAAGGTTGTTCTGTTTAATTGAGTATTTTTTTCTTTGCTGCCTAGCAAATAAAGGTATTGCATAGATAGTTAGGTTATGGTATAATAATAGGGATGAAACGAAAAGCGACGATAATTTGTTGCTGTGATGCCGCCGGTAGGCGATGCCAGATGTGCGGCAGATTCGATAGGGTCAAGCCTACCAGGATATACAAGGTGGACTGGCCGAGAAAGCAAAAAATCCGATGGAATCAGACGAGCTGACAATGGCGAAGAAAGAAGCGGCATGCCCCAAGTGCGGCAAGAAGTATGATGTATCGGGAATCCTTAAATCCCCCGGTCACTCCACATATATCGACTGCTCTGCCTGCGAGGTGGAGTTCGCCCCTGTTATGCTGGCTGATGGGGAAATCAAGAACAGAACGTATCGGCGGTAGACCATCAAAGATTTAGTCGATATATTCAGCGACCTGCCTGACGAACCAATGAATGAAACAGGCCGGGACTATGCTCATGATCCGTTGGACGATGTAGACGGTGACGAGTGGACCCGGTTTAGGAATGACTGGGAGCGTGAGGACTGATGCAGATAGGTAAAGGCTCAATCTATACACGATACCCCAACGATGCCTACCGGGACAATTACGAGAGGACGTTCGGGCGCAAGGAACAGACCCCTGCCGCCATTGTGAGTGACAGTATGCCTGGGTTGAGTGATGATGAGGCATGGGATGAGCAGTGGAGCGTGATTGCCGGGTTGTATGTTGATGGATACGAGGACGACAGACTATGAGGCCGGACCTCAATGAGACAATGACCGTTGCTGAGGCTCTCGCCTGGGTTGAGGATGTGTTCGATAGGGTAGATGCTCCGGGATGGTACGGCCAGGTATATTCTACGTGCGATATCCCGATGAGTGATGCACCAGCCAACCAAGGATTGAACGCTGAGACAGTCATACGCACACAATCGGGCGAAGATGCTGCATGTGCTGGTGAGGGTAGATGCGACCACTCAATTATAGGGATACTCAAGGCTGGTGATACGCTGACCGAGGATAAGGTTATGGCAATGTGGAGTAGATACCTGTTCTCTGCCTGTCCTGTGGTGTTCGGCAATGAGAACTATGGGATGGTCCCTGGCAATGTGAAGCGCCACCCCGATTACCTCAAGGCAATGAGCAAGAAGACATTCGACCTCACCTATAGCCAGAATCCGTGGGATGACCACGACCCCGGCGCGATCCTCTCCGAACGATACGAAGACCTGATAGACAAGGACTGATATGGTAGAAGAACTGATAGACATTTTGATGACAGTCGCCCCTGATAGGGTAGAACTGACACTGATGTGCCCAAGCTGCATGGCTCCCCTCTACACTGCTGGCGATTGTGTGGAGTGTGGGTTGAGGATGCCGCCAGAACGGTACAGTGAGACAATGCTCAAGGCCGGTGAGTGGATGAACGCTCAGGGCTACGGAGTGAAGGCATGACGAAGACGACCACCGCCAGCCCCACATGGACAACCGGCTACGCCCCTACGCCCTCGCTGAAGGTTTACACCCACACAATCAGGGTAAAGAACCCACAGTACGGCGCATGGTACAAGATGCCACAGATAGTGCGTGTGTATACCCCCCAGGGTAAGGATTGATGCAGACCATGACGGCACGGCGCAATAAGAAGGCATCCAAACAACCACGCCTACGCAAGCCAAGCCCCCAGCCTGCTATATCACCAGAAGAGCTAGACGCACGGCGCGAGACGCTGAAGAACATCGGCTCATGCGCCAGGAGAGGACGACCACCTATATATGAGACACCGGATGAACTACAGGATGCGGTTGACTCCTACTTCGACCAGTGCGAGGTGAAAGGGTTCCTCCCCACGGTAGCAGGACTGCAATACCACATCGGTATGTATTCCAAGGACATATGGAATGAGATTGAGAGACGCGGCGAAGAGTTTTCGGGTGTGTCAAAAAGCACACAGTTGAGAATGCAGGACTATAAGTTCCAAGCGGCAGCAGCAGGAGCGATGGACCGGAGCGTCTATATCTTCGATGCAGTCAACCATCACAACCACGTAAACACCCGGACTGAAAGCAAAAATGACAATCGCAACTCAGGTCGCACCGAGATCGAGGCCATATCCATCCGCCTAGTCAGTGCCCTGCCTCCTGTTCAGCCGGTGATCGAGTGCGAAGGAGCCCCATTGCCGCAAATATCCGCAACCACCGAGGACAGTGATGACGTGTAGCTCAGTATTATCAAGGCATGGCGCAAATAGAGCAACTGATTATATATCAGTCGTCCATGTTGCAGGGTCGTACTGCCTAACATATACAGGAAGCATTCTCAGGTTGCCCGCTATTGTCGGTATATCTGTACTGAGAGAGTGGCATTAATCGTTGTGAAATCGGTAGCCTGCAAAAATGGCTGTCGAGGTGGTTTTCACCCGGATTCGGGGGCATGTATGGGTCAGGATGATGGGCCAAAAGTCGATAGGGGGGGGTGGTCGGTTGCCGGTTGCGCCCCTTCGTATCATAGGGAGCGATTTATAAATTTCCGCTGAGTGAATTATGCCCGAGACACCCTTAGCGCAAGAGATGATTTCCAGGGCCGACGCGGACAACTTGCCACTCGACCACCCGATCAGGTTGGCGGCATTGGCATTTGAAGAGGCTGCGATGGGGATAATCACCGAACCCCGGACGCATACCACTAAGCAGTGCATGGGAAGTTGGGCCAAAGCAAGACGGCTATGGGCAGAGTATTCAGGATGCAACTTAATATAAATTTCCGCTGAGTCGTTTCAACCGTCCGATTTTAGCGGACAGTTCACTCGCCCCTTGTACACAGTGAGAATTGCAGAAACCCCGGATTGGAGAGCAAAAGTGGTGCGTAACAGGCCGACAGGATTAAGGAATAGGCTCAGTGTGTATATAATATACTCTACTACTAATGTACACACTGAGACTCTATCCGTCCGTTCTCCCAATTTTCGACCTGCCCTTTACCTTAGAAATGGCAGCTTCTCGGGCCGATCAACCGCCAATAGTGCGGCGAAGCAGACCCACCGTCCTTGCCTGGGGTTGGCCGCAAAGAGATGAGTGAACTAGCAGTAGACATCCCCGACAAACTTGCCTTCCTCTTTGAGCCTATGCGCTACAAGGTGGCAAAAGGCGGAAGATGTTCAACAAAATCGTGGAGTTACGCTAGGGCATTGCTGGCAATAGGCAGGGCGAGACAGACCCGCGTATTGTGTACCCGTGAAGTCCAGAAGTCGATCAAGGATTCGGTTCATCGGTTGCTGGCAGACCAGATTGAGAGGATGTGGCTGTACTACCACTACGAGGTCTTAGACTCCGAGATCCGGGGAAAGAACGGCACGATATTTAGTTTTTCAGGACTTTCGTCTCACACGGTAGACAGTATTAAGTCGTTTGAGGGCGTCGATATCTGCTGGGTTGAAGAGGCACAGGCTTTAAGCAAGCGGTCCTGGGATATCTTAATCCCGACCATTCGTAAAGATGGGTCAGAGATATGGGTCACGTATAACCCTGACCTTGAGACTGACGAGACGCATGTCAGGTTTGCCATTAACACCCCGGAGAATTGCATCATCGTCCACATGAACTACTCGGACAATCCGTGGTTCAATGATGTGATGGAAGCAGAGCGTCTTCATTGCCAGAAATTCTACCCGAAGGACTACCCGAACATCTGGGAGGGTAAATGCCGACCAGCCGCCGAGGGTGCGATTTACTACGATGAGATGCAGGCGGCACAGGACGAGGGCAGGATTTGTAATGTGCCATACGACCCGATTCTGAAGGTGCATGTGGTTGTTGACCTTGGCTGGAACGACACTCTTTCGATTGCGATGGTTCAGCGGAATTTAAGTGAAGTGAGGGTCATTGACTACCTTGAGGGCGACCATAAGACTTTGGACTGGTATTCGATCCAGTTAAAGAAGCGTGAATACAACTGGGGGGGGGTGTTCCTGCCTCACGATGGTTTTTCAGGGAATATAGCATCAGGTGGCAAGACTTGCGCTGATACGTTTACCGCTTTGGGATGGGTTGTGCCTGGTAGAGAGTCGATCATCGAGGTTGACGTTGAGGGCGGTATTCGACTTGCCCGAATGATGATGGCCCGGACGTATTTCGACAAGAAGAAGACCGGCAAGTTAGTCGAGCATTTGAAGCGGTACAAGAGGTCAATCAATCGCACCACACAAACCGCTGGTGCTCCGTTGCATGACGAGCACAGTCACGGTGCCGATTGTTTCCGATACATAGCCTGTAATGAGGGGTCCATGAGAAACGAGATGAAGCGACAGAGACGCATCCCCCCTCCGGTGAACTGGAGAGTTGCATGAAAGAATGTACGCTTGAAGTCTTTACAGGTTGGCTAGAGGAAATCTTCAATCAGCCTGCATGGAGAAGTAGAGCAGACAAGGAGATGGACTACATAGACGGCAACCAGTTAGACGCTGCCGTTCTGCTGGCACAGAGGGAGAAAGGTATTCCGCCTTCGATAGAACCGTTGATGGGGGGGGTGATTGACTCTCTGTGTGGGATTGAGGCGTTGAATAGACGGGATTGGCTGGTAGGTTCTGACAAAAAAGACAATGAAGGGGAGCAGGTAGCAGAGGCGTTCGCTTTCAAGTTGAACCAGGCAGAAAGAATGTCGAAGGCTGACCTGGCATGTTCCAAGGCGTATAAATCACAAATTTCAGTAGGACTGGGATGGGTAGAGGTTGACCGTGAACCGGACCCGTTTAAGTATCCTTATCGGTGTTTGCATATTCACCGGAATGAAATCTGGTGGGACTTCCTGGCGAAACAGGACGACTTATCTGATGCAAGATACTTAGTCAGGCGAAAATGGACCCCAGTTGACCAGGCAGTGTTGATGTTCCCCGGCAAAGAGAAGCTTATCAGGGGAGCGGTAACGAGTTGGCAGAGTGTTGATGCGCTGAGTTCTTACTTGACCGATGGGGGGTCTAGTACAGAACTTTCTATGGGTATCGAGCGCGGCTGGTCAATTGAGGAACAGGAATGGCGGGACGGGGTAAATGGCAGGGCATGTCTGTTTGAGGTCTGGTATCGGGTCTGGGAGCGGGCGTTGGTATTGAAGATGAGAGACGGGAGAATCTTGGAATACGACAAGAAGAATCCCCTTCATTTACAGGCCGCTGCCGTAGGTGTTCCACTGGTAGAAGCGAATATCAGTAAGGTCAGGCTGGCTTGGTTTCTTGGGCCTCATAGACTCTATGATGGTCCTAGTCCGTATAAGCATGGCAAGTTCAAGTACATTCCGTTTTGGGGCAAGCGAGAAGACCGAACAGCCGTCCCTTACGCGCTTGCACGGGGCATGATGTATCTGCAAGACGAGATCAACGCCAGGACAAGCAAGATGCAATGGATGCTTGGGGCTACTCGAACCATCCGAACAGAGGGCGCAGTCTTCGATACTGACGAAGTTTTCCGAAGTATGGTCGGCAGGAGTGACGCTGATATCATCCTCGACCAGACCGAAATGGCGAAACCTGGGGCGAGGTTTGAGATTGAAGACAACTCTGCCCTGACCCAGCAGCAATATGACCGCCTAGTGGACGCTAGAGAGGCCCTGAAGCGTGTTTCTCGCATTGCTGAGGCATACATGCAGGGGAACAAGGCTGGCATGGCTCCGGGCGACCTGAACCGCCTTGCAGAGCAATCTGTGCAGGGGCTTCCTGACCTGAACGATAACTTTGCTTTTGCAAGAGCTGAAGTTGGAGACGTTCTTCTGTCATTGCTGATAGAAGACACAATGGAAGAGGAAGAGGTCACCATCCCAGGCACCGCAATCAACGAATCGAAGACCATTGTCCTGAACAAACCTGAAGGCGATTTCCTGACCAACGATGTCCAGCGCACGAAACTGAAGGTCACGCTCTCAGAGGTTCCGAGTACCCCGTCTTACAAGGCGCAACAACTGACTTCTTTAGCGGAGATTGTCAAGTCGATGCCTGAGAAATACCAGGAACTTGCATTCCCCCATATCTTTGACTTAACCAACGCGCCGAACAAGAAGGAACTGGCCGAGGCTGTGCGAAACATGACCAATGCGCCCAATCCAGAGGTTGAAGCGAAGACAAGAGAGTTGGATATCAAAGAGAAACTTGCCGACGCGCAGATATCTTCCCTTGTCACCAAACAGGTCATCGACCGGATTGAGGCGATTTACTCAGCGGTCCAGGCTGGTGTCCAGATCGTCACCATGCCACAAGTCGTACCTGTTGCCGATCAGGTGTTGAAGTCATCTGGCGGTGAAGACATGGACGAAGACCCGATTGTCGCGCCTGTCACTGGAATGCAGCAAGGCGCGATTCCGGTCGATCCTGTGACAACTGACGTACAGCAGAACACATCACCGATGTTTCCCCCGAGAATACAAGAACCTGAGATAGCAACTCCGGTTGCGCCAGCACTTGAAGAGACGCAACCGACCGGGGGGGCTATGACTGGCATTGAGGCAGAAGGCGTTCAACGATAATTTAATCTCTATTTGCTGCCAGGGCGATATCTGGCATGGAGCGTAGCATGGAAGCAGAACAGTATTTTGAGAAGTTGGAAGGAGAATTGACCGACGAGCAGATGGCCCGTTTCTTGACGGGTAATGGCGATACAGCAATCGAGGAAACGCCAGCCCTCGACACTGAAGAGGTCAAAGAGGAAGAACAGAAGGAAGAAGTCAAGCCGGTAATTCTTGCCAAAGACGGTGTTCATACCATCGAATACGAGAAGTTGGTCGAGGCGAGAAATGACGCTAAGGCCGCGAAAGAAGAGGTCGAATCTCTGAGAAATACCCTTGCAGAGAGAGAAGCCCTTCTTGAAAGTCTGAAGGCTGCAAAAGAACAGGACGCAGCAACCGGCACGACCGAGGCCACGGATTCATTGAGGGAATCGGTTAAAGAGGACTTCCCGGAATTGCTGGAGTTGATGGAGCATAGCAACGCCAGTGTGGTCAAAGAACTCCGGGCAGAGATGGCGGAACTGAAGAAACAAATCTCCGCTGACCTCGCCCCGGTAATGAAGACCACGAACGACACGATTGCTGAGAAGCACTTCGGCACGATCAGGGATGCCCATAAGGACTTTGACGATATTATGGCAGCACCTGAGATTATGGAGTGGGTGGACAAACACCCCGGCCCGATCAAAGCAGCCTACATGAACATCATTGAGCATGGCACCGCAAAGGATGTGATTGACATGGTAACCGCATTCAAGGACGCACACCCTGCCCCCGTTGGCGATACAACGGATACAGTCGCCATGAAAGCAGCAGAGGCCGAGAAGAAAGCCACCGGAAAGTCTGTACCCAAAAGCCTGTCTGATATCCCAGCTGGAACGGCGGCACATCACGATGAGGCTGGCGCGATGCAGAATATGACTCCCGTACAACTGATGAATAAATTCGTCGGGAAATCGCCTAACGAAATAATGGAGTTTCTCGACAGAACTATAAGATGAAACCTAATGAGGTAACACAATGGCAGTAACATCTATTCCCTACGGCTCCGACCAGGCGCTCGTAACTCAGGCCGCTGGTCTGTTTACGGCATCAATGGCCAGATTGACCAAACTCAATCGTCTGACCGGCAATCTTCCGCAGCAGGCCGACGCTGAGAATAACCTGAAATTCCAGTCGAAAAGTTCTTTGCCGGTAGTTCGGGCAATGGATTTGACAAAAAGTGCTGGCGATGAGATCAAGTTTGACCTGATCAATCCTATTACCGGCAAGCCGATCATGGGCAACAAGGTCGCGCAGGGTCTTGGTAAGAATCTGACCTTCTCCGGCGACAAGCTGCACATCGACCAGGCCCGTTTCCCGATTTCTGCCGGTGGTGTTATGGACCAGCAGAGAACCAAATGGCAGCTTCGGTCCCTGGCCCGTGAGCAGTCTTTCAATCTCATGACCCGCTACGAGGACCAGCTTCAGCATGTCCACCTGGCCGGTGCCCGTGGTTTCGCCAATGATGTCGAGTGGGTTGTACCTTTGGCCTCTGATGCTGACTTTGCAAGTGTCTGTGTCAACACTGTCAAGGCTCCGACCTACAACCGTCATTATATGTCCACTGGTACGGGCATTGAGTATGTCGCTGCTGCTGGCAGTGAGATCACCATGGCCTCTACCGACCTGTTCAACATGGACGTTGTTGATGCACTGGCAACGACTATTGAGGAAATGGCTCTTGCACCGCCTCCGGTAGTGTTCAAGGATGACCAGATGGCCGCTGACGATCCTATCCGCGTTCTGCTGGTATCCCCGAAACAGTACAACTCGTTTGTGAAATCCACGCAGAACTCCATTTCTTACCGGACCCTGATGGCTAACGCGGTTGCCCGTGGGCAGATGGCTAAGAACCATCCTCTGTTCATGAACGATTCCCTTCTGTGGCGCGGCATTCTCATTGTCAAACTGCCGAAACCGATTCGCTTCTACACTGGCAATGAGCTTCTACACTGTACTTCTCTCACCAGTGATACGGAAATCTCCGGCGATTTGATCCCCGCAGCTTTCACTACCGCCTACGCAGTTGACCGCGCCCTGCTTCTTGGCGGCATGGCACTTGCTGAGGCGTTTGGAAAGAGCAAGCATTCCGGCGCACCGTACTTTTTCGAGGAAGAAGAAACAGATTTCAAGAACAACCTGGAAATCGTCTGCGGTCAGATCGGCGGCAAGTCCAAAATCCGCTTTGACGTAGACCACGGCGTGTCTGTTCAGCCTACTGACTTCGGCGTTATCGCACTTGATACCGTTGTAGCACTGTAATCTAACTGGAGAATTATTATGGCAACTGTAACAAAGAAAAGCATTGCAACTGAAACCCGTATCGGCGGGGTGCCGTGGGGTAACGCCACCATCCTGCACTACCCCCTTGAGACCACTTCAGCGGGCGTGTGGGCTGACTCTGACCTGACCACCGCCATTCAGGTAAACGATGTGCTTCGTCTCGGCATCCTCCCGGCTGGTCTGAAGATTTATGACTACATGCTCAACATCAGTGACGCGTTCACTGCTGCAACCACCGGAGCTATCGGTTTTGCCTATGTTGACGGCGTTGATTCTACCGCTGTCCCGCAGGATGCAGATTATTTCTGTGCCGCTACCTCCCTGGCAACTCAGGCGAAACTGCGGATGACCAATGTTGCGGTTCGTCCCGTCACCCTGCCGAAAGCCGCCTATCTTACCCTTACCTGGGCCGGTGCCGCTGCTGATGCAGTTGGCAAGGCAGATATCGCCGTTATCGGTGAAATGACCGGACAGCCCTGATAAACTCAAACCTCCCCCCGGTTCGCCGGGGGGTGTGAGGACTTATGAATGAATTTACTCCCGTCAAGTATGTCGGTTTCAGAGATACATGCAAGGACGGAAACTACAACTCTGGCGGCGAATGGACGAAAGGTCAGACGCTGATGATCCAGAGCGACAAAGCGGTTCTCCTGCTCAAGCATCCTGACGTTTTCGTTCTCGGTGAAGTCACTGAAGAGGCCGGGATTGAAACGGAAACGAAGGAAGGCGATCAGGAGGAAGTCTTGCAGTCAGCAAGGGATTTCATCATGTCCGTCCCTCGCAAACAGGCTTTATCAGAGTATGCCAAGCGGAATTTCAACTTTGATATCACCGAAGGCAAACTGTACGAGATGAAAGCGCAGGTCATCAATTTAATTGATAAGTTCGGGATAGAATAATGAACATCGTTGACCTGATTTCTCAATACAGAACTGAGGCGAATGATTCAGCAATCCCTCCATTCCTGGCTGACTCAGTAGTGGTCGGGTATTACAACGAGGCGGTTGATGAGGCGTGTAGGCGCAGGGGCTTAATATTTGACAATACCACCGCCGCCGTTTGCGATATAGCCGTAACTTCAGCATCCGCTGTCTATGCTCTGCATACCGCAATCACAACGGTAAACGCTGCGTATCTTGTGGATACTGGTGGCAATATAACGTATCTCTCAATTCAGGAGCGTGATTCGCTCGACACCTACAGACCGACATGGCGAGAAGAAGACGGAGCACCCGATACGCTCATTGTTGATGAATTAAGTGTGCAGATAGTCCCCCCCCCCGTCGAATCATACACCTTAAAACTTGAGGTTCACAGGGTTCCTTTGGTGACAATGGGGACTACTGGCACTCCAACACCTACCCCTGAAATTGCATTATCCCATCACCGATACCTGTATCACTGGGTTCTGTATAGAGCCTACGGAAAGCCTGATTCTGATATGTACGACTCAGGGGAATCTGAAAAGCATGAGGCCAGGTTCACTCGGTATTTTGGGAAGAAACCTACCGCAGATAGGAAGCGTTCAACACGCGCAAACAGACCACACAGGAACAAGGTATGGTAGAGGAAGACAAAACAGTCAGGCTCGGACCATTCCCAAGGGGGATGAATAACAAGACCTCTGACCATGACCTCCCTGAAGGAACTGTGCGGAACGCGGTCAATGTTGACTTCACCAACAGTGGCAAGGCACGGCGAAGGAAGGGGTCTGCAACAAAGGTCTATTCCGGTTTTCCGAAAGGCGGCTATTCGTGCGCTGAAGGGGTTTTCTTTGTCGAAAACGGAAGCCTGAAACAGTTCAACTCCGATAATACGGCGACCACTCTTTGTTCAGGGATCCTCGGCACAACCTACGCGTGGGACTGTTTCAACGGTGCGGTCTACTTCTCGGATGGGATTGTCTGCAAGAAGATCGTTAGCGGCGTTGCGAACAACTGGGGCATGGCCCGCCCATCCCCTCCGGTTCTGTCCACCACATCGGGAAGTTACGGTGCAGGGGTGTATCTTGCGGCGTGTTCTTTTGTCGATGCGAACGGGGTAGAATCCGGGGCATCTCAGATTGTCTCGGTATCTGCTGGCGCGAATTGCGGGATTATCTTCTCCAACATTCCCCCCGTCACCGATCCGCAAGCGGTTTACGTCAGGCTGTACTTGAGTATGCCGGATGGCGAGGTTTTGTATCACGTTGCCGATGTACTACCTAACACACAGTCGTATCAGGTTATTGCAGGTCGTTATGATGATTCAAGTATTTTGGACTTAGCCTTTGTCTCTCCTGCACCGGCAGGGCGCATAATCAGGTTTGCCAATGGTCGGGCAATAGTCGCTGATGCGGATAGGGTTTGGTACTCGGACCCGTACCAGTACGATCATTTCAGGTTGGGAGATAACTTTATCCAGTTCACCGATACCGTTGACCTCATGGAGCCTGTAACGGGTGGGTGTTTCTTCGCCTACGGGAACAAGACTGAGTTCTGGGCGGGAGACATCTTTGACGCTCCACAGGCTGTTCAGTCGGTTAATTACGGGGCAGTCTACGGCACAGGCAAGAAAATCCCCAACTCGCAAAACGTATGCTGGCAATCTCAACGCGGGATGGTGGTCGGTACACCTGACGGACAAATGAAGAATGTGGTCGAGGATAACGTAGCCGTCGATACTGCGGTATACGGTGCGTCACTTATCCGCGAACAGGACGGATTACGGCAGTTCATCGCAACACTCAAAACGCCGACTATCTCCACGATGGCGGCAACAAGTTGGATTACAGCAGAACAAATCAGGAGATCATAATGGAGATACAGAAGGTTGGGTTTGTCTACACCGTCGAACGCCTTGGGCCGGACGGGGAGGTTTTGTCGGTGCAGCGGATTCACAACATCATGCCGACTGTAGCCCTGAATTACATGCTTGCCTCCGCACTAACAGGCGGTGCGCAGTATTCGGCTTGGTATCTAGGGTTGTTTGGGAATAACTATCAGCCTATTGCAACCGATACCATGACCACCTTGATTGCCTCTTGCGGGGAAGTCAAATCCTATACAGGTACGGCACGGCAGACCATCACATTCCCGGCAGTTGCCAATGCGACCCTGACTACGCTTGTCGATCCCAACGTCTTTGAGTTTGCGGCAGGGGTAACTGTCAGGGGGGCTTTTATTTCTTCTGCTCCGACATGGGATGGGACGACTGGGGTTCTCTGCTCAGGGGTTCTCTTTCCGTCTCCTGAAACTATAAATTCCAACGGCGGGGCCTTACGTGTCCCGGTTGGCTTTACACTGGTAGGGTGATAATATGAGTTTTTCAAACGCAGGCGAGGACTTACTCGTCACATGGATGTTTACTACTACGGCAGTAACCAGACCGACCGCATGGTATGTGGCGCTTCACACCGATGATCCAGGCGAGACAGGAGCCAATGAGGTAGTTGTCGGCACTGACGCAGATTATGTGCGGAAGGCGATCACCTTTGACGACCCAGTTACAGGCACAGGGATGTGCCTGTCCGACCTGGCGGCTTCCTGGACGGTTGCCGCTGGATCGGCAGGGTACACAGTAACGCATATCTCGATATGGACAGCGGAGTCTGCCGGGACTTGCCTGACAAGTGGCCCGCTTCTCCCAAACAGGGCGCTTGTCGCTTCGCAGGTCCACTCCCTTAACATTGGCGAGGTAATCGCCGCAATTAATTGAGGTCACAATGAAATTATCTCCGGCAGCACAGGATCACTTTAATATAACTGGTGACACTGAGGCATTGATCAATGGCAAGGTTATCAAAATCTACGGCTCAATTGTTTCACTTACTGAGGCGCTGACCTTCGTCCCAGCGACAGCGGGAGCTTCTATCGGGTCGGCAACACTGCTCTGCACCGTGTCTCTCAACGGTGCCGGGACAGGAGTCAACCTCGCCACAACCTCAGCCAGTGGAGTTATCTCCAAGGCATCTGCTGAGGTATGGCATGGCGACTATGTGGCTACTGGATATCCTTCATTTGCCAGAATTGTAGAGACTACTGACGCTGGCGGAGTTGCCACCACGGAGAAACGCCTTCAGTTGACTGTCGGGACTGTCGGCAAGGAGATGATTATCTCCACCGCACTCAAGACTCTCGGCGATACTCAGCGAATTGATGCAGCTTTCTTCGGCATCCCTGCGGAGTAAAAGATGATCACCTCTCTATCTAGTTCCAATTTTGCAGCAAGTTGGGATTCTATAGCATGGAACGGAGATATTTTCTGCCTTACCAATATAGATTCATATAATATTTTTTCAACATCAGCAGACGGATCTTCTTGGGCAGGTGTAGGCATTCCTGTATTCACCAGTTTCTCATCTATTGCCTGGAATGGATCTGTCTTTTGTGCAGTTAATAAAGCAACAATGGTCCTGACATCTTCGGATGGAGAAACATGGACTCAAAGTGCTTTTCCTGTAGACATAAACTGCTCTGTTATCATCTCAGCAGATGGAGTATTTTACGCAATAGGTGGCGATACTGTTGCAGTATCTACGATGCTTCGATCGGTAGATGGAGTTACATGGACCCAGCACAGTCTTCCTGCGGCAATGTCTCTATATGGTGTCGCCTGGAATGGGAGCATATTTTGTGCGGTTGGGGCTAATAGGATAGCTACTTCTTCTAATGGAACAACATGGAGTTACACCACCGCTCCTTCTGGGTTGACGTACAAAAAGATAGTTTGGAATGGTACAATCTTTTGCGCTCTTTCTCATTATCTAAAATCTGGTTATCAGCATAAATGTATAATTTCTTCTGATGGTGTTTCGTGGACAGAGGTTACTCTTCCAACTCCCTCGTCTGGTTCATGGGCTTCTATTGCTTGGAATGGGTCAGTTTTTTGCATCGTTGCCTACAATTCTTCCGCGTCTGCCACATCTCCAGACGGAATAAATTGGACACTTACTACGATGCCAATATCTACTGTATGGTCTGAAATATTTTGGAATGGGGAAATATTCTTGGCTATTTCTAAAAGTGTTTATACTGCCACATCTCCCGACGGAACGTGGCAAGATTATGACCTCGCGCCGCCTGTCTTTTGGACAAACTTTTCTGGACAGACAGAGATTGCTGAATGATTACTTTCGATGGCGACCGCAGCCTGAAGCGCAGATGGTTCGCCAAGAAGAAGCTCGCGCAGATCAAGGAGATGGATATCCCATCCGCTTGTCCGATCTGGGATGGATTCAGGTTCAAGGTCTGGCAACTCGGAGACATCGACGGCGGCAGGGTCACGTCCCCGATGGGTGCAGTTGTGGCCTGCTCGACGCAGGACGGAATTAAGATTGCCGTTGCCGACTACTGGGCGGGAGGATTCAATCCGGCGCAGGATCTGCATGTAATGTTCAAGGATTTGGGAGTCGCTGGGGAGTTCACGACATTCTTTAATGGACAGATATCAATTGATACAGGCTATTATCCTGTAAAATTCCTGCCTGCCGTGAATCAGTCGTATTTCGGGCTGATCAACGGAGACACGGTGGGGCCTGGGACAGTTCTTGTCGCTGATTACTCCTGCTCTCCAGTTCTGCTTCCGTTTCGCGGAGAAACCTTCAACGTCATTGTCTCCGACTCGATGAAGTATGACATCGCTGGGGACGGCACATTCGACTGGTGGCGGCAGGTCTTTGAAAAGACCGCTTCCTTCTACATCGCCAATGGCAGCCAGGCAAGTCGGATTGATTGCGCAGCCAAGCATATTGAATACGCGGATGCTTACACACCCTGGCGGATTTACCAGAAGACCGGGGGCGACAGATACACTTCCTTTCACAGTGCCTGGATTTACGACTTTGTGGGCGATCCCCCAAGGAAAGCAGTTGGCTACGGCATCGACGTTACCTTTGGAACGCAGGACACCATTTATTTCAGCGAAATTCTGAATGATTCTATGCCGGAAGATTTACGGCTCATCCTCAGCAATTCAGTGAATGATGGGTCTTGCGAACCGCTTGGGTCGTATGCCTTTGATAATGTTTTCTTCCATGCGGTGAACGCTTCCTGTCATGTTTTCTCTTCAGGTCCGGAAACGTGCGAGGCCTCAGAGCATTACGATGATCACCCGGAAGATGAGAACTGGCGGTTATTCTACTCGCTGACCATTGGTGGCAATGTCCATCTGGTAAATTCAAATCAGTTTCTCGCAACGCTCGATAGCCTGACGACACTCGATCTCACTGCAAGTTGGTTCGATGTGAAGCGAATGTTTGAGCAGGTCGCAGGGGCATATCCGAATGTGAATTTCACTGTGCCCTACGACTCAGTAATGTTTCACGACCATACAGGGATTATCTACACATGGACGCGGGCCTATGGGGCAGTCAAATTCACCACAACAGGAATGTTCCTCGCTACGGTCCTTGTCCCGGCCCAAGTCACAGAAGAAGAGGGGGTACGGCCTGATATTACCTATGCAGACCTTTTCGGTGAGACTCATCTCTACCTGTGTGTCAGCAACAAGGTCAAGGTCGGGGTCAGGTCGGTGCATTATGGCTCTCCCTTCACTGGCTGGACTGCATTGCCAGGTTGCCCGGAAGGAGTAGAGCTTATCAGCGCTCGCCCCTGCATGGTTACACCTGAGAGGATATTCTTGATCGGAGTCGTCAAGTACATGGTCGAGGAAATCGTTGAAGGCGTGCCGGTGGGGGTTGAGAAGTATTCCTTCGCTTCGCTGAACTGGACTGCTGCAACTGAGACAGAGGATGAGAGTACAGATCCGTGGCAAGTAATGGGTGAACTGCCATTTGCGGTCGGTGATGCAGATAACTTCTCGCTTGGACTTTACGGAGATGACCCACGGGCAGACGCTCTCACCGCATACCAGTGTCCTCCAATCCTGCCACAAGCCCCGGTCGGTCCATACGATAAATACGCAATAGGGATGCCATGAGCATACTTTCAAAAGATTGGCGATATATAGTTGTCCAGGCTGGCACAGGCAGCACTATATCTTCCGAAGGGTCGGTATCAGTAGTCGAGTACCCGGTTGGAGAATATGTTGGTGATGCCCTGCCCGTCATTCAAACATATCCGACTGAATCGACCACCACCCTTGCCATTGACATCAGAGTTGCAACAGCATCAGAAGTCGCGTTTCTGAAAGATACATTGTTTGGCTGGGCAGCGGAGCCAATGAAGACTACCTTATTTATCCAGAAACTTTATCAAGACTGGGGCAAGCCGCTCTATGTTTGGACTGGTGGTAATTACATTGCCTCATGGTACGGGGTAAGTGGACTTGGTTTCTACGTCTTCGTTGGCTATGACTCGACCAATTACCCGACTCAGGAGGTGCTGATATGAGCCTGACCTATACTGGCGGGGACTCCCTAACCGACATTGTTCTTGGTGGTGGGTACAGCGGTGGTTCAGCAGACTTCTCCAATCCCTATATAATATCTTCTGACGGAGCCCCTGTCTATGTCCCTATAGGTGTGGTTGGGACATCTCCGACTACCACAACAACAGCAACAGTCGTTACCACAACTCCTTCGCAGGATACTACTGCTGTCCCATCAACAGTTGTTATATCTAATCTGGAAACCGCCGTGCTTCTATCAAGTGGTTGGGATACTACCGCAAGGAGCATATCACCTTTCAATTCATATCTGAGATTTACCGTAGGGGATATCTCCGGTGCCTGCATGATGATCGGCCCTGCCAGGATGGATGGGCTGGCAATTACTCAATTCTCGCATGGCATGGCGATAGACATAACAGGAGTGCATGTCTACGAAAATGGGGTGTTCAAGGCAAGCCTGCGAAGTGTGCCGAGTTTTGACTCAGAGTTCAGGATTTACCGGCAGGAGAATAACACAATTGTCTATGCGGTGGTCACTGGCACCGAGACTGTTGTTTATCACAGCACAACGCCTTCACCTGTCCCTGAGTTCATCGACCTTTACGCCTACGGATACCTTTATTCCAGCGGTGATAAAGTAACCGCCGCCTCATTTGAGGATGGGGAAGTTCTTTCCACCGGCACGGCAACGATGAGCGGCACAGGACTTTTACAAGGCGGAACATGCAAGGCATTTCTTGAAGGAATCGGGTCACTCACATACCAGAAGACAACGGCAACCTGTTCGGGTGTTGGCACACTGTACGCCAGGAGTTCGTCAGATTATATCAGGGCAAACTTTCCGGCGTTCGGATGCCAGATGTTTGAGACTGTTGATGGGTACGGAGCGATTAATATGACCTTTCCGGCACTCACTGCGTACTTTGAGGAATTTGCCTTTGCCCCGGCAACGCCTGAATTTATCTTCGCAATGTTCCCGGCACTCGTTTGTTCGATGACCACGACGACAATCGGCAGAGGGGAAATTAACGCCGACTTTCCAGCACTCGTCGCAAGGATTTTTGAGGAAGCGGAGTATGGAGAGCTAAGCGCGACCTTCCCAGTAAGATGGGGCATGATGTTTGAAGGCCCGCCAACCGGGACGAAGTATCTAATAGAACGTGTGTATGCTCTTGACGCTTCCAAGACTATAGTTGAGCATATCGTTTTTATCAACAACGTAGGCACGATAGTTGACACCATCTCGGCAACGAGAATTGCCATTGCCTCGATCCTTGAGCAGATAACCGCCTCCGACTCTTACACGGTGATTGGCACCTTCACCGCGCCTTTGTCTGAAACTGTCTCCACGATAGACACGATGGTTGCCGGTCTTGGAACCTCTGCCATCCTTGACCAGACTTCCCGCGTATGGGTCGTCAATATGGACACCGGGGCATCAAGCCAGTACGACGACTACGGCTTTAACTCATACTTTGAGCGGGATGGGCAATACTACGGGGTCGCTGACGATGGGATTTACCGGCTGGATGGTGATGACGACGCAGGCGAAGATATTGACGCACTGGTTGATTTTGGCCGTTCAAGTTATGGAATCCAGCAGAAGAAACGGGTTATCAATGTCTATGTCGGGGTCAGTTCAGACAGCAAGGTATATCTCAAGGTTGACGCTGACGGGCAAGCCTACACTTACGAGGCACGGAGTTCCAGCACAGACATAAAGAATCACCGCATTGACATTGGCAAGGGGCTTACCGGGAACTATTTCAATTTCACTTTACTCAATCAGAATGGGTCTGATATTGATCTTGATTCGATATCATTTGAGCCTGTCGCACTGTCGAGGAAAATATAAATGTCTGAAGCATCAGAGTTCATCGACCAAGTAATTACCAACGCACTCGCCACAGCGACAGAGCATACAGGAGCGGCGGCTGATGCGGCAGAAGACCTTATCAGGGTCAACGCAGGGGTTTACCTTACCCCACCAACCTCAGCAACAGGGTTCATCGTTGAGGCGAAAGAACCTGAAATACCGACAGCGGCAGACTCAAAGTATGACTACCAGGCAGAACGTGACGCATTGATTGCGCTGTTGTCAAACCAACTCGCCGGGTTCTTCGCCACCTACTACCCATTGGCGAACGATGCATTTGACGAGGCTACGACTTGGCTGGTAAATACGATCACCAATGGCGGCACCGGCATTAATTCTGCTATTGAGGATGCGGTATGGCAGCGTGACAGAGAGCGGCACATTGCAGATGGGGCAAGGGTTAAGGCTGAGATTGTCACAGGGTATTCCGCAAAAGGCATCATGCTTCCTGCCGGATCTATGTTAAGAAAGATGGAGCGGGTTGACTACGAGCAAGCCGGGAAGATCGGCATTGCCTCTACCTCAATGGCAGCTAAACAACTTGAGATCGAAATCGAGACAATCAAGTTTGCCATTGGCAAAGCCCTTGAGTCTCGCATTGCGGCAATGCAGGCGGCAGTCGATTATATCAGGGCACTGGCGGTAGCACCAGACGCAGCGGCAAGAATCGCAGCACTGAATACCGATATCAAGGCGAAAATGATGAGTGCAGCGGCTGACTGGTACAGGGCAAGACAGAACCGTGACCAAATGGTCTTGCAGTCGAAACTTGCGGAACTTGAGGCAGGGATTGACATTTACAAACATCGTCGGACGAATGCGACAGACAACGATAGCGTCAAGGTCCAGGCACTTGCCGCCGCCGCTGATGTATTCGGCAAGACGGCACAGGCAGCACTCGCCTCACTGAATAGCGTAGTTTCTTCCGCACAAAGCACGTTTGCATAAGGAGAATTGATATGGCCGAAGATAAGAAAAGAAAATATCCCCACCTTGGCACAGGGACAGTTGCCATGCGTGGCGGGACTATGCCGAGTGCCGGTGCGCTGAAAACTGCAAGCAGACCGGCAGGCGCAAACGCTCAAGTGCCTATGCCTTCTGCTGAATCCATTCCCGGTGGAGTGCGGGGTGCGGAGACTGGCAGGCTGGCAAGCGAAGCAATGGCGAAAGGTGGCGTTTCAAGCGGGCTAGGCGTAATTGCCAGGAGAGCGCCGGGGGATATCGCTTCTGCTACTGGACAGTTCATTAAAAGGGGAGTGATTGATCCAACAAACAGGCTCCTTGGTGTTCCCATTAACGCGGGTGCAAATCTGGTCAGGACTGCGGTAACTGGCGAGGTTGTGCCGGAAGCGGAAAGGAAGAATATCGTAAACACTGAACCAGTACAGTCGTTGCCGAAGTTGCAGCCTGACGATGTTTTGTTGCCGGGGGAAAACACCTTCCAGCCGAAACAAGCGGTCCAGCAAGAGCCTCTAAAAGCAGACGAGGGTTGGATAAAGGATTCTCAGACCGGGGAAATGATTTCTCTCAGGGGCGGAAAAACAGCATGGACAAAAGACGGGGTGCCGATTGACAAACCCGTTAGGGCACCGGGGGAGATGCTTGGGGCAAGACAAGACAAGAGGTCAAGCCTTGACGTATCCTTTGACCCCAGTGTGTCACTCGGCGCAAGGAAAGCATTCATGGCTCAACCCGTTGCCCCGACTGCACAGATGGCACGATACGAGGCATACCAGAACACCCCGCGAGGGCAGTTCTTCGGAGCAAGACCGATTAAGAATGAAACACCACAACCTCAGACAATTGGCGAGATGATTGTTGACCGTCAGCGGATGGGCAGGGAGAAGGTAGAGGCAGGCATCAGGCAAGAAGACGAAAGGAACATGACCAACGTAAGGGGCCAGGATTTAGTGTCAGCGGCTGCAAGAGAGAGGAATGCCATTGACGCTATAAATGTAACTGGCGAGAATGCCTTACGTGGAGCGCAGACCAAGGGGGCAGAGTTAGACCTTGCCGGGAAACAGCAACTCAACGATTTGCAGGATAGGCTCATTGCCTCAAAAGATCCAGTAGAGCGTAATATACTCAAGTCTCAGATACTGGCAATGCAGGGGAAAGACACGAAGGCTACCGTGACAACGAGGAAGACCACCGATCCGATAACCGGCATCACGACAGAAGTACCCTACGCAGTAGACCCTGACAATCCTGGTGGGGCTGTGGAGATTGGCGGCGAGGGGGCAATGTCAGAGATAGGTATCATCAACGGAAACCCCAAGTACAAAGCGGCATTCGACGCGGCAACTCCTGAGAAGCAACAGGAGATGATAGCGAAGATACGGGAGCGGTTGGCGCAGATGGCTATTTAGTCTTTCGGAAAGAAAATGTCATCAAAGGCACCTTCAGGGTATTTCGCTTGTGTGGCTTTGAATGACTCGGGGAATTTCTTCTGGCAGGCTGCTCTAATGAATAGAGCGGCCTGTGTAGTTTCGGCACCGTCCATGTTTGCCAGTAGGCAATCTTCATACGTCCTCGGTTGGTTGTAATAGTATATCCCAACTGCTGCCAGAACGATGGCGGCACAGGCATAAAGTGTGTTGTTTTTCATATCGACCTCCTGCTGAAGTATCGCATAACATGGGGAATCATTCAAGCAATAAATGTTTCCGTTGCAATTGCTCCAAATATATGTTATAATCATCGCAACTAAGTTATTCAAAACACAAATCAAAGGCGCAATAAATGGCAAACGATTTTGATGATATATTTGGCGTAAAGAGCGACGAGGCTGGAGCGTTTGATGACATCTTTGACGTAAAACCCGAAGGCGGATTCAAGGCATCTGCAAAGCAGGCACTAGGCGCGACCATCAAAGGTGCCGGTCAAGCCGCCGCTGACTTCATCCCCGGTATCGGCACCGACAACGCAGTCAAGCAATACGGCCAGTCTGTCATTGATGCCAATCCCACAGCGGTACAAGGGTTCTCCGATATCGCAGATAAGCCTTGGACTACGGTTAAAGAGGCTGTCGGTAATGCTGGCGGGTCAATGGCCGGGATGCTCGGGGTCCGTGCATTGGGACAGGGCATCACCGCTCTTTCTCCTGCCGCTGGCCCTCTCGCCCCGGTAGTCGCTGGTGCTGGTCAGGCTATTTCATGGCTCGGTCCTATGGCTATTGCAGCACTCCCATCGTTCGGCGGTATCAGGGATAAGCAGATAATCAACGATCCTACGGCGCAGGAATCGGCTAAGTCGAAGGCTATTGCCGCATTGGGTGCCGGTACGGTCGGTCTGATAGAAACCAAGTTTGGCCCGCAGAACTGGGCACTTGCCGCGATGACGAAAGAGGGCAGGGCTAAACTGGCTGAGAAGTTTGCCGCAACGACTTTACCCAAGGCTATCGGAAGAGGCGCATTGGAAGGTTCGGCGGTTGAGGGTGCTGAGGAACTGGTACAGAGTCCCGTTGAACAGATTGCATCAGGTGACAACCCACTGACCTCAGAGAGTTTGAGTGAAACTGGATTCGGCGGCGTGATGGGTGCTGTCGGCGGCGGCGTACTCGGTGGCGCAATGGGCGGAATTTCGCGGAACATGCCAAGCGAGGAACCGGCACACCCCCCCCCCTCCGGCCCGATAGGCAAAGCACTCCAAGCCACACGTACCACCCCGGCACTAGGCGCACGGCAGAGCAGCCAATCCCCTGAGTCACTTCGCAACACGGCGGCGGGCACGGAGATATCATTTGCCCAGCCTCCCCCGCTTGAGAGTATACCCCAACCGGCAATTGAACCCCCAGTACAGGAATTGCCTAACGCACAGATTCAGGCCACTGAGGATACCCCCACGGCACAACCGGAGGTCAACGCGGCCACTGATACCCTTCAGCCTGAAAACACCGCACAGGGGCAAGTAGAGCCTTCTAAGGGATACAAGACTGTCTCCGGTGCGAACAAAGAGATTAAGCGACTCGGCGGCACGAAGGAGACTTACGAGGTCAAGAAGGTTGACGACCGATACTATCCTACGCCTATCCAGCCTGAGCATCAGCAGGCGGAACCAGAGGCCACCCGGACAACTGACACCATCCCCCCCCGCAACCCATCCGCCTCACCCGGCTCCGTCCGCAACGCTGCTGGTAGCGCATACGCTGGCGCTGAGGTTACGGGCAATCTCCGAGAGTCGGCAGGCGCACAGTATCAGGAAGCACCAGTTACGGGGAACTTGCGGGATGCTGGCGGCACATCTGGTCCTGAGATGGTCAATGTCGAATCCGCCATATCCCCGGGCAATGTCGAAAACGACAAACCAAAAGAAATTTCTGACTGGTTTTATAGGTTGGAAAATGTTCTGCCTGAAAGTGATGTTAAATCTATCCTTTCTGGAATAGAAAGTGGAGAGATATACAAATACGTCCCCGGTCTTGCACAATATTCAGACGAAGTAGTTAGTGTTGCCAAGAAAAGACTTGAAAAATTGGACAAGGATTGGACCGAAAAGGTTGCTAGTAAAGAAGCGAAAAAGGAAGTAATTGCAGCAACAAAAGGGGTCTTTGGCAACGGTGATAATAGAGAGAGGTTCGGGGTATCTGGCAAAGAGGCGCTTGATAAGGGGATGATTATCAGCGCATCTCGCATGGGTAAAAATGGTCGAGTAGTTTCTGATGGATATTACGCTTCAAATGGCAGCGATTACGATACCAAGAAAACTGTAACGGAAGCGCTTGCACAGTACCACAAGAACGCTGGAATAAGCGCACCAACCAACCCATTAACTCCCAAGGTTGAGGAAAGTGGGGAGATGGTGGGTGTAAAAGAGCCTTGGCAGATGAGCAGGGAAGAATATGCAAAAAATGGCGGGGATATTTCCTTCTCTGCCCCAAGTGGTTCAGGCTCTCACCGGGACTCTGTAGAAGAAGCATATAATCGTGGTGAAAAAATATCGCCGAAGGTTTTAAAAGATTATCCATGGCTGTCTGCCCGCGATGCTATAAAACCGTATGTGAAAAATCTTGGCAATCTTTCCGACAAGGAACTGGCCGCTGAGGCGAAAAAGACCAGGAATGATCTAAACGATTGGGCGAATAAAACGCCAAACATTATCAATGGTCGTGTGAATCCTGAGCTTGGAGGGCAATCGAGTTTTGAAGTAAGCGGAAAAATGAACGCAGTAGATCGGGAAATTGAGGCCCGGAAAACCAGACAAGATGTCACCACATCCGCACAAGTGGTACATGCCGACACCGACATAAATGCTGGTAATGTCGGTGTCGACATGCAGGGGGCTTCTTCCGCTGCACAGGAGGTAACGGAAAGTGTGACCTCTGGTGCATCCCCCCAGCCCAGTAGTGAGAAGACCGCGCCTGTTCAACCCTCCCCCCCGAAGGCCGATGAACAGGCTGCGGGAGTGAACACGGAGTACGAGGAACGTGAGCGCAAGACCCATATAGTAGCCGACCGCACGAAGATAGGGAACGACGCGAAGAAAGCCAACATGCTTGAGGCTATTGCCGAAGCACGGAAGCAAGTTCCTCCAGCAGCACCGGCAGACGGGTTTGAAAACGCGAAGACAATTGCATGGCCCAAGCAGCGGACGAGTCAAGGACGGAAGTGGTATAGCCTCATCGGTGATTATGATTTGGTCAGCGACAAGAGGGGGAACAAGTGGCAACTGTATCGGCACGAAGGGCATGTTGAATCAGGCTTTGAAGAGAAGATAGGCGAGGCTTATGATGACCTGAATAGTGCCAAGTCGTTCGCTGAACAGTATTTACTCGGTCGGGCGAAACCTGAAGGACTTCCGCACATCTTCAAGAACGCCGGGAAAACCTATCAGTTTGAAGTCCCAAACTCAGCCTACCACCTCGACAACTTTGAGAAGAAGGTCAGGGGTGCAGGGGGCATAAAGTATTCCCAAGCCGCCGCATATTTTGCCCCTGAGACAGAAGCATTTGATATAATCAACGCCTCTGACACAATCCCGCCTGATGGCAGAAGGACAGACCTAACCCCAGGCCAACGCCGAGTAGTAGCGGCACTGGAGCAGTCTGGCGGAATTGACACATCGTTATTTAATCCACTCGGATTAGAGGTGAACAATGAGCAAATCGAAATCGCAAGAGATCTGGAAAAGGTTATCGGAGATGAGAGAAAAGTCACCCCCTGGCGTTTGCCTGACACCTTGGCTAAAAAGCATCGAAGCGGGCGAGTCCACATGGGCGGAGTGCCGCGCAGCGATTTTGAAAGTGCAGAGCGACTGGCTGAAATCTTTGGCAGAAAAATAGTCTGGGCTAATCTCGGTGATGTCTTCAGTACCAACGGCCTGATAGTCCCGAATAACAAACTCTCTGAATACATCTTCATCGACCCGCGCACAGGCATTGCCCCGCATACAGTGTATGGACATGAACTGGCGCACCACCTTGAAACATCCCATCCGCAGCAGTATCAAGACTTGTACGATATCGTGTCTCCGCTTCTCAAGGACGTTGACAAGTATCGTGACAAGATAAGTTTCACTGGCAATGATATCAATCTTCGCCGGGAAATCATTGCCGACCTCCTTGGTGATTCGTTTGATAACCCGTCATTCTGGAACGAGGTAGCGGCACAATCCCCCAGAAAGTTTCGCAAGATTGCCGCTAAGATACGTGCATGGATTGACAGCCTCATTGCCAAGTTCTCCGCACGGGGATTCGGTTCAGAGCAATACGTCACCGACCTGAAGGCTACGCGCAAGGCACTGGCTAAACTCATGGTGCAGACTATGAGCGAGAAGGGGCGGGCTGAGCTGGCGAGTGGCAAGGCTGGCGTAAATTCGTTTGCACAGGATGCGAAGATGAGTTTAAGTTCTGCCATGAGAAAGATACAGAACATGGCGGCGTTTAAGAAGTGGTTTGATGGAAGTAAAATAGTGGACGAGGATGGAGCGCCGTTAGTTTTGTACCATGCTACAAGGGCTGATTTTAATCATTTTGAACAAGTGCCAGGCTCAGACATAGGTTTTCATTTTGGTTCTTCCCCCCAAGCCAACGGAAGAATAGAATCAACCAGGGGTCTTAACCATGTTGCAGGGAAGGGCAAAGCGTCTGAATATGGCGAAAGGTTAATCCCGGTATTTCTGGCAATAAAAAACCCGCTCAGGGTGGAAGACCCAGGATACTTTGGCGTAGCAGAACTTTTACCTCAATTGGAGAGTAAAGGTATAGACTTGGATTATGTAACAACCCCGCAAAGGCTTATTACTGCGTTGAAATATGCTGGTTATGACGGGTTTGTATATAAGAACGAAAACAACGATGAGGGAGAAGGAGATTCTTACGTAGCCTTTGACCCCACCCAAATCAAATCCATTTTCAATCAAACGTGGAATCCCACCAACCCAGACATTCTGGCATCCTTCGCAGGCCCCCAAGCCAAGCAAGCCGACACCTCAGCCCTATCCCGCGCCAAAGCGATGCAGAAATCCGGCGAGGCTCGGCGTAAGATATGGCGCGATACGGGGTGGTATGAGATAATCCCCGGTAAAGGGCAGTGGTCGTATGAGATAGACGATAGCCTGTCCAGTGTGAAGATGAAGGACGGGTATCTGGAAGACGTACTGACCCATCCGAAACTCTACGCTGACTATCCGCAACTGGCTAAGGTGCGGGTGCGGTTTGAGGATATGGGGGCTACTAAGCGGGGGAGCTTTGACGAGAATAAACGGATTGTCCGTATCAATTCAAGCCTTCCAAGCAAGGAGCAACGGTCTACACTAACCCATGAATCGCAGCATATTATCCAGACCGAGGAAGGTTTTGCCAAGGGGAGCAATCCATTCGATAAGTCACTTCCCACCGATACAGAACTGGCAGAAAGGATTAACAAGCGATACCGCGAGCAGGAAGAAAAGATTAAGCAGTCGGCAGAATACAAGAAGTTTATTGACAACTTCGTAAAGGACTTCAAGGGGGAAAGATACGTTGCCTCTAAGCGCACTGGCGTAAAGTACGACAAGGCGATGAATGAAGCAGAGTTTGCCGCTTATGGTGAGTTCTTTCTTGAGTTAGACGAGAAGAGGGCATTAGATGTCATTAAGTTGCTCGACAATGCAAGTGGTTACACCGGAGACAGGGTTACATCGTATTTAACGCAGACCGGCGAAGCAGAGTCCCGCCTAGTACAAGCCCGCCTCGACCTTACCCCGGCGCAGCGCAAGGCTATTCCGCCGTGGGTCACACTGCGGCGGATGCTGGAGAAGGAGGGGTTGCTTAAACCGGGGCAGAAGGTTGAGGATGTGCTGGTGTCTGGTGTTGATAAAAATGGGCAGAATGATACAATGATGTCCATGTCGAGAAGAGAAATCGCAGATAAAACAAAGTCATTCAGGGCGATGGGGGCCGAAGTAATAGACGGCAAGATCATTCTGTATCGCGGGGCAAATGTATCAAAATCGGTAATAAAGAAACTACGATACGGTGATTTCTTGTCTGCAACCGAGAGCGGAAAGGATGCCACCGGCAACGAGGGGGCTGGCGGATATGGCAAGAACGTAGTCAGGTTTGAATTGCCAATTTCTGACGTAGAAATCTCCAACGGTGAGTTTCAGTATAAGGGTGAGTCGTCGTCATTGAAGGGTGGAAGCAAATACCCAAGAGAGATATACAAGGCATACAATGATGTCTACGGGTCAAATTATACAGCCCAAGAAATAGACGCACAGGATAATGTCAGGAGTGTTGCCAGCCAAGGACTGCGGGACGGGCGGGATGAGTTTGATAAATTGGTGGCAAAACATAATCGCACCTCCCCCAACATAATGGAGGACGCAGGGGATATCCGGTACTCCAAGTCGTACACGGCATCTGCAACCCCCAACAGCGAAGAGGCATACGCGCAGAACCGAGCCTATGCCGTAAATCGCAAGGCAGAGGCGATTCGTAGCGTCAAGTCGGTCGGTCGTCAGGTGGTCGCAGGAGTTGACAAGTTCCTTGGTGCTGTCTCTACTCGGTTGGGAAACATCAATCCGAAACTCCGGGCGAAGGTTAGAGAGTTGGACTTTGCAATCGGCACAGGGCATAGCAAGGACGTTAAGGCGGTGCAGGGTCTGCTGAACAAGGCTAAGAAGATGAGCCGGGGCGACTTCGCTGACTGGGATCTGGCGAGGAAGAACAGCGACGCTGACAAGATAAATGAGTTGGTTGCCAAGTACCGCATGGAGAATGAATACGCGGCATACAGGGAAACGCTCAAGCGGATACGCGATGAATCAATTGCCGTAGGGCGTGACGTAGGGTTCATCGAAGACTATTCCCCCCGTATCATCAAAGATTCACGCGGATTCTTGGATGCTATCGGCAAGGGACCGGAGCGGGCGAACATCTCTGATGCGTTGAAGAAACGGGCTAAGGAGATGGGGATTACCGTTGCTGATATGACACCTGAGATGCAGGCTGATATCGTGGCTAACCTTATCCTTGGCGGCGGCACGGGACTGTACGCACCGAGCAACACGAAAGAGCGCAAGATAAAGAGCATCCCCCCGGAGTTGAACAGGTATTACATGGGGTCGGATGCTGCTCTGGTAAGTTATCTCCACAGCATGAGGAAGGATATCGAGGCGCGGAGGTTCTTCGGGCGGATGCCTGAGAATGTTTCCGAGGCGAAGAAAGCATTGCACCAGGCGCAAGCGAAACTGAGGGAGATTCAGGCAAGCGAGAACCCCGACGAACAGCGGATGCAGGATATCAGGGATAACATCGACTCGTATCAGGCTATCCTCGACAGGTATAAAACGCAGAGCGACTATAACGACAACATTGCCACATATATCATTGACCTTCTGAAAACTGGCGAGATTGACGGTTCACAGGAGCAAGAGGTAACGAATATCCTCAAGGCAAGGTTCCACGAAGCAGGCACCAGGGGATTAGTCCAGGCATACAAGAACCTCTCCTACATCGACACGATGGGTTCTTTCACCTCAGCCATAACACAGATAGGTGACTTCGCATGGACCGCCTACGCTTACGGTCTGCCCTCAGCAATCAAACACGCCTACAAGTCGGTGGCAAAACAGTCACGTATAACCAAGGAGGACGTAGGGATTGAGCGCATCGCCCAAGAGTTCGCTGATGCAGGGACACTCAGCAACGTGGTCAACAAGGTCTTCAAGGCAGTACAACTTGAGAGGATGGACGCTATCGGTAAAGAATCTCTGCTTAACGCGGCACTGGAAAAGTACGAGAAACGAGCCGTATCTGAGCCGGATAAACTGAGAGCGGAGATTGACCATATCTTTGAAGAAGAAACCGATTCAGTTATCATCGACCTGCAAAACAAGGCAATCACCGACAACGTAAAACTCCTGGTCTACAGCCGACTCCTTGACTTCCAGCCTGCCGCACTATCGGAAATGTCAGAGCAATACCTCAAGGCTGGCAACGGGCGATTGTTCTATATGCTCAAAAGTTACACACTGAAGCAGTTCGATGTGTACCGGAATGAGGCATACAACAAGATCAAGACCGGAGAGCGCAACCAAGTTATCGAAGGGATACGTAACCTTGCCTATCTGTCGATGATGCTGGTACTGGCTAATGCCGGGGCGGATGAGTTGAAAGACCTGCTGCTCAGTAGGGAAACATCGCTGGAAGATAGGACGGTTGACAACGTGCTGAGATTATTTGGTGTAAGCAAGTTCGTCACATGGAAGGCCCGGACTGAGGGCGTAGGCTCGGCAATCGCCAAACAGATACTCCCCCCGTTTAAGTTCATCGACAGCGCAGGCCGCGATATCATGTCAGCAGGCGACGGCAAAGGGCTGAAGTCGCTTGACTCAATCCCCATCGTCGGCAAGTTGGCATACTGGCACATGGGGCGCGGCGCAAAGAGCAATGAAGAGTTGTGGAACGGCAGACTTGCCAAAGAGCGCAGCAAACTCAGGGATATTAAGGAGCGTGTTGAGGCCGATAGAACCTTGCTGCCGAAATACCGCGCAGACCTGATGAGGCTGAAGAGAATCGACCGGCTGCAAGGTCAGTTGAACAAGCGGCGGAAGATCGTCAATCGACTGAAGAATTTGGAGAAGACCACGGGCCGCGACTACTCAAAGCGAATTGATGATATCGAGAAACGGCGTACTGCTATGATACAGGCTTTTCTTTCGTAGTCTGCTCTATTTGCTTGCTAGGAATTGAGAAACATGGTATAATGTATCATTTAATGGATTCCTACGTCATTTATGCCTAACAAATAATTGGAGAACAATAAGATGCCAATGATTATAAATAAGCAGACCGCTGCCGATACCCAGTCAATCGTCATCGGTCGCAGTTCATTGCCAAGGACAATAATTGTATCCGGGCTACTCGTTGCTGAGACTATCGCCGTCAATGTTGTCGATGAGGCTGGCGCGGCGCTCCCTCTCTACTCTGGCGGGTCCGCTGTTACTCTGGGGGCTACGGCTGCCCCACTTGTCCTCACCTATCCCATCACTTTGCAATTCGTCAAGCCCATCACTGCTAATGCGGTAGGGGTTCAACTCGCAGATTAATTTTAAGCCTAACAAACAATTGAGGTAAATCATGGCTGTCACCTACACATCGGCAGTAAAGCAAGCAAGAATGACCGCAGTAGCCACTGCCATCGACGCAGGGACTGGCGCTGGTTACATTGAGATTGGCACCACCGGCATGGCTTCGGTCCTTGCCACCATCCCGTTGACTGACCCTTGCGGCTCGGCATCTGGCGCGGTCCTCACCCTGACAATGCCACACTCCGACACGGCTGCGGACAATACTGGCACAGCGGCGGAGGCCAGGATCAGGACCAGCGACGCGACCGACATCATCACCGGCCTGACGGTTGGCACGGCGGCAACTGACATCATCCTCGACAGTGTGAGCATCACAGCAGGGCAGACCGTAACCATCACGGCGGCAACCATCACTCACGCGTAGACGAGGTAAAAGCTAATGCCACTATGGACTCCTGCTGAACTTTCGACGCAGATAATTCAGCAGATTGACCCTGATAACGAGGCTACGCGGACCATCGTCACAGGTTTTTCAGTGCTCAACAATGTGATCGGTGGGACGCTCAACTATACCCAAGCCACCACTACAGCACAGCCCGCCCTGGTTACTGCCGAGTTGAACGGCTACGACATAATGCGGCTTGATGCCACTAAGATGATGGCCAGCCCGCGTGTGCTGGCCGATGATAATTTTTCCGTATTCTGCATTATCAAGGCCCCAGCCCAGAACAATAAGAACATTCTGGCACAGCACGCTGGAACGACTGTTTCAGGACGCATGGCACTGTTGGCCTCCGATGATGTTTCTCCCTACAACAAGATCAGGGTTTTTTTTAATAACGGGACTTCCTACGCGGTTCACGGCACAACGGTTGCCTTTGATTCGACCTGGCACCTTATTTACTCAGAATCAGACGGGGCTGGGCGGACCACGTCTCGGGTAGATGCCGGGGCGGAGGAAGGAACACTGACCGGCCCGACGTGGACACCCCTTGACACCACGATGCGTTTTGGTGGTATTGGGACTACCGCTGATCTTAGTGCCGATGTTGCTTACTGGCTGATTACGACCAAACTGTCAGATGGCTACAGGCAGTGTGTTGAGGGGTGGTTATTGTGGCGCTTCGGCCTTGAGGGCAATCTGCCTGCTGATCATCCGTACAAGTCAGCAGCACCGTCCTCCAAGGTTATTTCAGGCGTTATCACTGATACGACAGGCACCCCCACGGCACGAACCGTCAGGTTCTACAGGAGAGACACAGGGGCGTTTGTCGGGGAAACGGTAAGTGACGGATCTACTGGGGCGTACTCAATTAATACTGGACCTATCGGAGAGTGCGACGTTGTTTGTTTAGACGATTCCGCTGGTACGACCTACAACGACCTCATTTTAAGACAAACCCCACCTGTATGAGTTACACGCCTCCCCCATATAACGAAACTGATTTCAGTTTCCAAGGCGAGGAAGCCTATACCCCGCCTGCGTATAACGCTACTGATTTCAGTTTCGCTGAGGCAAGTATATCCGGCACACTCGCTGCTACTGAGTCGGGGGCGGATATACTTTTTGCTACAAATATCGTTTCCGGTACGGTTGTCGCCTCCGAGGCTGGTAGTGATACGGCGGACATTGCAGGCGATGTTCTCATCACCGGAACACTCGGAGCAACTGAGACAGGTACAGATACTGTCTACATGCTTGGAGAGGGGGTTACTTCTGCCAATCAAGGAACACTGGCAGGGCAGGAGGTCGGGGCGGACACAGCGGAGATGACTGGCGACGTCATTGTCTCCGGCACACTCGCAAGCACAGACCAGCCCGACACCGCCTCATTCGCTGGTGACGTTTACATCTCCGGCACTGCGGCGGCAACAGAGCAGGGAGCGGACCAACTTGCCTTCTCAGGAACCGTTCTCGTCGTTGGCGCACTGGTCGCGGACGAGAGTGGGACCGACTCGGTGATCTTCTCCGGGACTGTAGGGGATGCGCCTGTTTCCGGTACGCTGACGGTTTCTGAGGTAGGGGATGACTCAGTAGCATTCGCCGGGACCGTGACTGTTTCAGGAGTGGTCGAGGCGCAGGAATCCCCTGACACGGCAGCATTCTCAGGAACTGTAACCGTAGTCGGCACCCTGACCGCGCAAGAAGTTGGCAACGATACCGCTGTTTTTCTCTCCCCGCTAGAGATACCCGGCATACTCATAGCGTCTGAATCAGGTGCAGACGCTGCGGTATTGAGGGGAGTGGTCTACACGGCAATCATCGGGGTAGTAAAAGAATACACGAAGTCAAAACTCGATACTGAGTTTTACCGAGAGAAAGTTAAGACTGAATACCAAAAGTCTAAAGCAATGACAGAGTTCGCAAGGGGCGGCTGATGGAAAGTATTACAAAGCAGGCTTATGAAGAGTTTATGGTTGCCGTCTCTTTCGGGGCCAATTTCGCCAGTGGGGAAGCAATTACTGTGTGCTCTGCTACTGCGACAGATCGGTCAGGGACAGATGCGACGGCAACCGTGACCGACCAGACCACTCTGACTAATGGTGTGTGGGCAGTGTCGGTCAAGGTCAAGGCAGGAACTGAGGCGAATAGTCCATATAAATTGACATTCCGATGTACTACGTCAGCAGGCCATAAATGGGAGCACGACATACAAATGAAGGTGGAAGAGATATGACCAGCATCATCAACACCCTGCTCGTAGTGCTCGCTATCGAACTGGCGGCGGTGCTGTGGCTGATTGCGGGGCCGATGTGAAAATTAAGGAGTGCAAATGAAAACGAGAATCTTAGCAATCATCTTAGCAATCACACTACTGATGGTATCGCCCTTTGCCCAAGCAGCGAATAGGTCCGTAACGGTCGAGTGGGGATACGATTCAACCGCTTCCGACTTGGCAGGATTTGTGCTGTACAAGGACGGGGTGAAACTTGCCACCTTCAATGATCCAGTAGCTAGGAAATACTCAGGGGATATTGATATCTCAGATGCCGATGCCTGTTACACGCTGACGGCAATTGACAAAGGGGGCAACGAAACCCCACACTCTCCATGCTATCATTACGACCCTGCGCCTGACGGCACTCCGGGTAATCTGCGGGTTACGGTCGTGGTTGACGTAGTGGTACAAACTCCGGTGGTGAAATGAAACTCCATATATTTTTTCTATTATGCCTAACACTTATTTTCTGCGGATGCTCGGACGGCGACAAACCCAGCGCTTCAGCCTCCGACACATCGCAGGTCTATAACCCTGGCGCACAGGACGACGATGACCGAACCCTCAACGAGCCTGATTCCGACTACGAGGCGGATGGTATCGTTGACGGCGACGCGGTATCCGTAGATGAGGGCATGGGCGATGAATACGGGTCGTATGCCTATCGCGGTATTGGTTCATTCAAGCCGTATGGACTAAGGAACGGAGGAAGGTCGGCCTGGCGTATCCCCGGTCCTATGTCACGATTTGGCAAGGTATGCAAGGTTACGTTCTCATCTGGCGGGACGTATTTCGTTCGGGCGCAGAAGGCTAATCGAAGCCGCAAAGGATTTGTGTGGAAGAAGGGGTCTCACGGTGGGGCATACATACACAGCCGCTATGGTGTCCATCCTCAGTACGTAAACATATCATGCAGGTAAGATTATGAAAACACTCATCGCACTATTCGCACTCGTAATGTTGACCGGCTGCGGCCTTCACAATTTTGAAGCAGGAGATGGCATTCTCCAAGTCGAGATGGACAAAGATGCTGCAAGGGTCGCTTGCTATCAGGCACAAAGCAAACCTGACTACTCTAAGTTGTCAGACATGGCAATTGTTATGATCGAGCAGCAGAAAGCCACGGCGCAACTCGTCAGCGCATTGACCGGTAAGAGCGTTGACCCATGTTCAGGTGGAACGAACCTCAACGATGTGTTGATAGCCGACTCCAACAACCGTAACGAATCACTGCGCAGCATTACCGGCACAGTGGCGGGGGTTGCTAAGTTCGGTCTTGGCGTGTGGGGCGCAACTGAAGTCATTGATTCAATCGGGAAGAACGCAGGCAGCACCAGCAACGTGACCACCGAGGGCGGCGATTCTACAATCTCCAACAGCCGCACGAACACTGAGACGGTGACAAGGGTAACGAATACGGGCGAAGAAGGCACCGCGACGACTAGCGGCGGATACTCGGAGACACCAGTAGACACTGTGGTTGACGAGCCGATTGAGACATCAGATGAGACTCTGACGGTATCCGAAGACTAATGGCCGTCTTCCCCCACTGCCAGCACAGGGGGATGAATGGTTGCAGATGCCCTGTGTGCAACATGCCAAATGAGGCTACGCATGAGCGAAGACCCTTACGGCCCTCCCCCCGGCGACAAGATAATATCGGTGACGGTGGATGTGTTCAAGGTGTGGAGACTGCTGCAACGGTGGGCGAGAAGGAAGGAAGAGGCTAAGAGATGCGGAAAATTGACTACGACGAACTTGAAACCGAAAGAATAGCAGGTATTCAGCATGTCAGGGACCGGCATTGCAAGGCTAAGGGTATGGAGTGCTACGTGTGCGTGTCAGGTGTAATTAAGCCATCGTGTGACCATTTCGTACATCTGCATGATGGGTTTCGATGCGATGAGCGGAGCATACCTTTTGAGATGCTGAAATAAAAGGAGACGGTAATGGGAATTTTTGACGCAATAAAAGGACTGTCAGCACTCCAGAAAGCGATGGAGGCAGGCAAGGAAATCAAAGATCCGGCAGCGTGGAAAGACCGGCAGGTACTAATAAACAAGGTCGGCATCATCCTGGTCGCGCTTACAGCCGCAGCTCGGGCCGCTGGTTTGGAGATCCCCCAAAGCGACATCCCGTGGCAGACCATGGTTGACTATGCTACGGAGGCTGTTGTCGGGGTGATGATGCTGGTGAATATCGTGCTGACTTTTGCCACTTCCAAGAAGGTCGGCAAATGAGAGAGCGAAGAGGCCCAATATATCTCGGCCATCAAGCCATTGCGCTGGTCAGTATATATAACAAGTATTCAGATTGTCTTGATATTGCCTTGAGCGACTTTCTTATATACCAGAAGCCGCACCAAGAATGGGCCGAAGAAGGTGCGCGGGAGTTAATGAATCACCTTGCCGACGATTGCAATCTTCTTTTTCTCAGGGCGTTAAAAGCAGAGGTAGAGAAGGAAATAGAGAAAAGAGAATCACTAAGAACCTCAACCGAAACAGGTGAAAAATGAAATACTTACTGCTCGTAATGCAACTAATCCCCTCCATCATCGCGGCTATCAAATCCCTGGAAGAGTTTATTCCTGCGTCTGGTGCAGGCAAGGACAAACTCGCAGTCATCCGCCAGATTATCGAATCGACTTACGAAGGGGCTAAAGAGGCCATGCCCACCATCGAGAAAGTAATTGCTACGCTGGTCGATTTAGCCAACAAATACGGCGTGTTCAAGACGACGACGAAATAACCCTCTTCCGGTATGGACACGATGACCACAGAGCAGATTGACGAGATTGCGGAAAGGGCGGCGAGGGCGGCGATTGCATCATATATCAGGCACAGTGACGGGGTGTGTAAACTGTGCGACGATGAGGAATACTGGAAAGATCACGAAGCGCAACACCAGTTCCTGAAAGAATTGATTGCTACATTGAAACGCCTTCAGGAAGTGAAGTGGTCAACTTTTAAAAGTGTCGGCGCGGTCCTGGGGGTTGCTTTCGTTATGTTCCTGCTGCTTACCTTCTTTGGAATAAAAATACCCTGAGCGTGATAGATGGCTGATACAGTAGAGAAATGGCTCATCCGCATACTGGGACACGAGGGCGGATACTCTGACGATCCTTCAGACCCCGGTGGAGAAACCAGGTGGGGGGTAAGCAAGCGATCCTACCCCCACCTAGATATTGCCAACCTGACCGTTGAGGAAGCCGCTGAGATATACAAGCGCGATTACCTAACCCCGTTGCACTGGGATAAATACCATGACGGAGTGGCGTTTCAGTTGTTCGACTTCGGTGTCAATTCCGGCCCTAAAACAGCCATAAAGCGCCTACAGCGCGAGTTAGGAGTTAAAGACGATGGAGTAGTCGGCCCGGTCACAATCGCTCGCATAGGGGCACTGAGCGAATCTGATTTGATTATGATCCTCATCGCCAACCGGATAGAGTTTATGACCGACCTCCGCAACTGGGGCAGTGCTGGTCGGGGGTGGATGAAACGGATGGCGCGTAACCTTAGGTATGGTGCTGAGGATAGTGATTAATCATCTATCATCCACCATACTTAGCCTTGAGTTTTTCAAACTGGCGCAACTCCTGTGCCTCGATAAACTTGCGCCTATCCTCTTCTTTCTCTAGTCTGGCTGCTTCCTCTTCGTCCGTCTCGGTCCTATAGTAATAAATTTCAATGTCAAGCCGAGAGCAGTCATAAGAGACGGTGGTTGAGCAATCTACTGTAGCCACATCCCAATATTCAGCAGGCACCAAGTCAAACTTATCCTGCCACCATTTCAAGAACTCTTTCGGGTTACCCGGCAAATCGTATTCACATGACTCATCACTGAAGACCACAACCTTAATTTCATCCTTCATTTTATTTTCACCTTTCTGCTGAATTTACTTGCTAGGTTTCTCTATTCGTGTTATAATATAAGGGTCAAATGATACTTGACTTTCTTTCTGGCGGAAGATAAAATAGACACGAATCATATACGCCCCTGTTGGCGACATTTTCCAGTAGTTTATTTCTTCCGCCAGGATTAATTGGAAAGCGTCGTTCGACAGGGGTTTTTCTTATTCAGCGTTCTTAATCTGCCCCGGCCCGCCAGCCAAAAAAGTAACCTGTGCAATTGGCGAGAAGAATTGGCTTCGGGACTTGCCCCGGTCCCACACGATACACGCGCCGCCGAAAGAAGCTTTTTGGCACTTGATGGGAACGCGACCACGGCAGATATCAGTTCGATTGATATCATCGGTGGATATGGGACAAGGGATAGTCCACGAAAAATACTCCGGCGCGATAAACGAAGTCAGTCACCAGCAATGGTTGCCGCTTACACCTCTTGCGGCTCTTTTTGGGACTACAGGAGTGTAACATCTCTCCCTAGGAACCATCAAGAAAATCGGGGTAGGGGTAGCTTTGCCTAACAAACAGATCACCCCAATATCAACCTCGACAAGCCAACAAGCCCCGCGACAAGCAAGGTCAGCACTGTTACGCCGGCTAGATACCAGATGAACCACTTCCAGTCGTTCACAGAATCGTCCCCCATGTAAAACAGAACGTGCCCCAGGCGTTAAGTAGAAGGGAAAGACAGAGATACCCAACCCATACATTTTGGCACTCAGCATCCCACCACAACCAAAAGCAGTACATGCCAAGCAGGGTTATTAATGAGATGTAAAGCCAAATAGCTACCATCATTGGGCTTGTTCCTCATCAAAATACATCTCACCATACTGAATATCCTCACTCCCAGTATCCTCATCGCCATTTACGATTGTCAATATGGCGTTATCCGGCACTTCGGAAAGCGCAGCCCTGATATCAACAGCCCTCGCATTGATCCTCATCCTAACTGTGTGTCGAGTGCGGGTTACTATCGCCTCAACACTTTTCTCATACGAAGCAAAATATTCACTCATCACCATTCCTCCCGTCGATACTCCACCCAAACCCCGTCTCTCCCCGGCAGTTTAACCATAACCTGCTCTTTCTTGCATTTCTCGCAGACCCGATGCTGGCCGCCATGCCCTGAATAATTAATCCACTTATGGTGGATGCACAGGAGTTGCCGGATTGTCATTAGTATGCTCATCACTCCACCCCCAGTGCTTCAGCCCTGGCGATTGCCTCTTGAAATTCCTTCTTCATCCTTGGATATAGCAACTGGCTGTGGTACATGTATGACTTGAACGCAGCCAGTAACTCCTGGCGCGATGATTGGAGTGCGGCGTAGTCCTGCTGCAACTTCACCAATTCCCCGTGTGCCTTGATGCGCTCAACCGGCATGTCTAGCCTTTCGATGAATAACCTATTGCGCCTTGCCATGTCAGCATGTGCGCTATTCCACCGTTGCGCCTCCTTAGTCTTATCTCGATACTTCTCATACAGGGCATCATAGTCTGTAGCCAAAACATATTCCTCGGCTTCTGTGCTAAACCTGTATCTGTCTACCATCACTAATCCTCCTTCAGCATATCAGCATAATATTCTGGATTGCATACCGAGCAACCGTCACCGACTAACTTGGTGCGTAGGTCGCACTTGCATTCTGGAATTTCCACCTTAACCCAAACGACAGCGCCCTTTGGATGATTGTACGGGATGGGATTGTCGTATCGCTTGGCATTGATCATTATCCACGGGTATTTCCATTTTTCAAGTAGTCCATAGTCGGAAACTTGGTGATATTTAATGGCCATCATTGCGTCACGCCTGCTATTCAGCGGGAACGTGCTACCAACTAAATAAACATCACCCACAATCAGCCCGCTACCAGACTCAATCAACCCAATCCTCCCCCGGATCTTCGTAGGCGCACTCCGCATCTCCCACGTTTTTTCACCTGAGAGGATGAGGTCGAGCCACTCCTTCTTGACTATCAAGGCTCTGGTTATCATGGCTTACTCCTTCACTATACTTGCCCCACACTTACACCCTGCGTAAGTGCCAATATCCCAATCAGCGCCACAACTTGGACACTCGATTATGTTGTCCTCATCCTCCTTAACCGCTGCGGCGCGGCACTGGGCGCATTTGTAGCTTTCTTTGATACGTAATGGATTTCCGAGATGGTCATTAAATACCGAACACCGATCCCCGTTGAAGTGATCTTTGTAAAGTCGTCGGCATCCATCGCACTCATTCCCATCCGGTACATCAATCTCCGCCATGATTTTCATCCAAGAACCTCACTTGTAAAATAATCAATACACCCCCCGCGAGTAAATACCGCAGTATGTCCGGCATTCTCGAAGCTCTTGGTACTAATATCCTTTGAGGAAACCTTGTTCATAATATCCATAGATTGTTTCGGATGGGTGATCTGGTCGTCATCCCCGGTATAGATATAGAGTGGGCACGTGATATTCTTCAGTTCTGGTACACGGCCATCCGAGAGAACCCAAGTACCGTCATACAATCGGTTATTGAAAAAATGATTATCCAAAGCCTCTATAAACCATCCACCATGTAAATCAATGGGACTGTCGTACCAACTATTTTCGGCAATCCACTTGTCTATTTTCTTAGAATCACCCCTAAGAAAGTGTACGTAAAGATTGTAATACCTCGTGTAAAATGTTGGTACAGGATTGGAGATAGCAAAGGCTAACCACTGTAAGCTCCCTAATTGTATTCCACCATTAAGGGCTACTGTCATCTTATGGTAATCCAAAGACCCTTTAGAGCAGTAGTCTTCTATTGAGTTATCTTCACCAGTTTTCGTGTTGATGGGTGATGCGAACATAGAGAAGGACTTTGCTGTTTCAGGGTGCAGAGAAATGAAGATAGCCGCCAGCCACCCACCTTGGCATACCCCCACAATATCTATGGGCTCGTTGCCTATCGTTTCTACACAGGTTTCCATTTTTTCTATCAGGCCAGCCACATCCAACTTGCAGGTCTTATAGGTCGCTGGTAACAGTTCCATGGCGAATACGGCCCTGTTGCAAGAAACCACAGCATCTATCAATCGCTGGACAATGCACCCATGTCTTCCAGCGTGGGGAGGGATTACGAGCACTGGATTTCCACGGCTGATATTCCAGCCATGCAGCCGTATACAGTCATCTGCATACAGAACAATGCTGCCTGTAAATTCCTGACTCATAGCATCATCCTTTCTTCTCGTACTTCATGGCTTCTCCCCTCAACAGCATCCTCATATCTCTCCACAGAGAAGTTCAGAAATCTCATTACACCATCATACGATATACTCCCCTGCGAACCGAGATACGAATTAACAATCCATCCCTCTTCCTTGTAATTGTTAGCAAGCCACGATTCATACTCCTGACGGCCATATCCAAGGTTAGGCGCTTGCACCCGTCTTCTCTCCACAATCCTCTTCTTGCCGACGAAATCAAGCCCCCGAACCTCTGCCGTGCAATGAATAAATCCCTGCCCAGTAATAGCCTTGGCGAAACCCTCACAGTCCATCTTTACCTCGACAAACCTTGTGTGCGAACTGTCGCACTCTACGGCTATCCGTATCATGTTATCAGATGAGCGTGATATTGTAACCCTTGCTTCGATGTTCATTTCTTCCCCCCTATAGCCTTGCGAATCCCCGATACAATCTTACCCACCTCTTTCAGCGTGAATGCAGGGTGCAGGATGAGATTGTCGTATGCCTCAAATACCGGCACAACACACATCATGTCTGCCGCTGTGACTGATTCAGGGTGGTGGATCATCCGCCATGCGATGTCGTGGTATGCCTTGTCGGACGGGTCGGGCCAGTGCGTACCGTTTGCTATCTTCAGGCGTTTCATTTTTCCTCCTTTTTAACCTTCTTCGGCGTAGTCCAATTAGGACTGTGGCAGCGTTGATTGGGGCAGAGTTTAGGAGCGGTCGTGCCCCGCGCTATCCACCTGTGGCCGCAGCGCTGGCATACGCACTCAAGGCAGGTGGTTTCTGTGATTGCTTTCTTTTTCATGCGCCTCCTTTTTTATTATCATACGTAAAATATACTTGATTTTTTTGTGATAGGCAAGTATTATTTTAGGTGAATAGTAGAAGGGCATGGCAATTACTTTAACGGAGGATGGGATGGCGGTACGAAATATTTTTGTAAATCCTGGCGACCTTGTGATAGTGCATGTCATAGAAGACCCAGAACTTCCCAAGAATAAAAAAGAATGGGAGTATAGCAAGGTTCATCCTTTCAAGTTTTCTTTTTTTGCCAACAATAGCTCGGTGACATTTTTCGACCCTGGCATTGATATTTGGTTACAACAGGGGACTGAGAGAAAGAGGAAGTTATAACCAATGATAGCAAGTGGGTGGAAGACCCACATCCCCCGGTGATGCCGGACAACTTCGGAGGTGGCAAAATGATAATTAAAACTCTTGGTGATTTCAGAAGAATAACCAATGGCCTTGATGATGCCTTTAAGATTGATCTGCGTGTAAGAACAAGGCTTTCCCCGGAGAGATTGGCCGAAATGGCCTACCCTTACCCGTTTCAAACGCAATACACCTATTTAGAATTTGATGATATTGGCTACAGCGACAAAGACCTGTGCCTTGGCATCGAGATTAAAGCCAGTTAACTTCGGAGGTGTGATGATGGAACTGAGGGAATGCCCGTTTTGCGGCGGTGATGATATAAAAACCGAAGTGTCAGCAGGGGGAGGGATATACTGGATAACTTGTGAGGGTTGTGGGGCAGAAGGGCCAATTGATAGTACACCGGATAAGGCCATCTCAGCATGGAACACCCGCGCCGAACCCACCCGCCAGCAATGCGCCGATGCCGTGCGGAAGTTGCTGCCTGGGCGGTGGGGTGATGTGGGGGTGGATGCTGTTGTTGCGGCTATTATGGGGGTTAATTCAACGAGCGAGGTGTGATATGGGGGTAGACTATTACAATTGCAGCATATGCGGAGTAATATTCAATGACTGCGGAAATTTCGGATGGTGTGACAACTGCGGGGCAAGACTTTGTGAAGAATGCCATGAAGCACAGGTTGAGAAAAACGGTGAGGTCGGGGAAGATGGTGAAACTGACTATGGTGAAGATGCTGCGGTAAGGTGTGACCTGTGCTCAGGAGAAATAATAACCGACTCAGATATCATAGACTATTTTCTGACAAAGACAGGACAGGACAAAGATGAAGTTGTGGCAATAATAAAAAATGTGCGAAAAATGAAGGATGCTTCCTAACATGCGCAACCATGTTCATTCGTGTGCAGATATGTGCGGATGGTGGTCAAAAATGTACTCGGTTGCGCTGCAAGATTAATTCAACGAGTGAGGTGAAATGAAACTGACGCAGGAACGAGTACGGGAGTTGTTCGATTATCGGGAGGATGGTGTGCTGGTGCGGAGGGTTAGTACCAGTCCCACGGCGAGGAAAGGGGAGGTCATAACAAGACGGCACAACGAAGGGTATGTGCTGGTTAAGATTGACAAGAAAGAATACAGGGTCCATCGAATCGTCTGGCTCTGGCATCATGGGTATCTCCCTGAGAATGTGGTTGACCATATCAATCACATAAAAGATGATAACAGGATCGAGAACCTAAGAGAAGTTACGCAGAAGTGCAATCTCCGAAATTCAAAAGTCTCTGCAAAAAATACGTCGGGGGTTAGGGGCGTTCACTATGATAAGCGAAGCGGCAAGTGGGGCGCACAAATAAAAGTTGACAACAAGGGTATAAACCTTGGCCTGTTTAACGACAAAATAACTGCGGCAATGATCAGATTTGAGAGTGAGGTAGAAGTAGGGTGGAACGAGTGCAACGAAGACTCTACAGCATACAATTATCTCGTCTCGCAGAAAGGTGAGGATTGGGTAAAAAAGAAAATCGCCGCATTGGTCCCTAACAAGTCAACCTGAGTTAATTTGGTCGCATCCAGTTGCAGATTGGTCAAGAAAGTGGCAGATTCCTAACAATATAAGTGATTTGCCGAAACACGTAACCGCTTGATATTATAAGTAGCCAAAATGAGGACAACTCTTTCGTAATCAGTAGGTCTGCGGTTCGATTCCGCATATTGGCTCCAGTAAAACTAAGGGTTCCAGAGCAATCTGAGAACCCTTTTTACTTTTCCGGTTGCGGATAGACGCGGGAGGTTGCATTGCAGTTCACTCCCCCTCCGCTACATCGTCCAGCACATTAACCGTCCCATGCTCCGGGTTCTTGATAAGATGTGAGTACGTGTCTGCCGTAATCTTGATCGAGTGGTGGCCGAGTTGCTGCTGAACATATTTCAGGCTCTTGCCGTGGTACAGGAGTAATGATGCATAAGTATGCCGGAGATCCTTCACCAACCTTTTCCCCAGTCCCGCCTTTTCGCACATCGGATCGAAGTTGCGCTTACGCCATGCAGTAGGGTCGAGCGTCGCACTTGTCCTTCCGACGAATATATAATCTGACCTTTTCCCAGTCCTGAGTGATTCAGAAACGGCCTCGGTGCGCTTCTTTCGCAACTCTGTGGAGAGTTGGTCTGACATATCCACCTGGCGATCCTTGCCTGATTTGGTAGTGTCAATGACCGTCCTCGATTTCGCCCGTCTCACTGATATCTGCTTAGTGTCGAAGTTGCAGTCGCGCCATTGCAGCGCTACAGCCTCCCCAACCCTCATACCTGTACGTGCCAATAACAACGCAAGTAAGTAGTGTTGCGGTCGATACTTGAGAAAAGCGTTTAGCAATTTAGTCAGTTCTTCCGGGGCGAAGAAGCCAGCCTTGCCGGTAGTGTGCGCCTTCTGATTCCTCGCTACCAGTTCACCGACCCGACTTGCAGGGTTTGAGGGGATAGCCTCATCATCCAGCGCGGTTTCAAATATATTGTAGAGTGCCGCCTTGATATTCTTGGCTGTGGACAAGCTCAGTCCGTCCTTGATTTTCTTCTTCAGGAAGTCTTTAACATCTCCTCGCTTGATCTGATCTACTGGCTTATCTGCAAACTTGGGGTAAATGTGGGTGGTCAGGATAGAGATATAGTTGCTGCGGGTAGCAGGCTTTACCGTCGAGTGTTCCATCCACCGTTCAGCATACTCACGCACCGTGCCAGCCTCCTTAGCCCCGAGATTGAATTTCCCGGCGATCATCTCAGCGTTGATTTCTTTGGCAATCACCTCGGCGGTCTTGCGATTGGGCATCTTCGCGGCTCGGCGGTGGCCTTGGTCATTGACGAAAACGTACCAGTGGCCTGAACCTTTCGGTTTTTCTCTAACGATTGCGCTCATAGATTCGCCTCCTTCAGACATGCGTACAGTTCCGCCGTTAAGCACACGACCAACACCCCGCGTGATACTCCGTCTACTACATGCGGCGTTAATATAAAATTAATCGTCTTGTTGTTTTTCAACTTGGCTTGCACCTCAATAGGCTTTCCGTTATCTCTGGCATCATCAATCGCTTTTGAGACATGGCCGAGATAGAATAATTTTCTGCTTAACATAATGTGTAAATCGTCCGATGTCTGTATATCTTTCTTATCAATTTCAAATAACTTCATAAACGATTTGTTTACGTAACTGACCTTGCCATGTGTATTAAAATAACATTCCGGGGTTTCGAATAAATTATTTGATAGGAAATTTCTTTCTTCCTGGATGGTGGCTAGTCTTTCAGAATTAACATAACATTCATTGATTTCTGTTATCACCACCACGTTGTAGTTATGATTATTCGCGCTGAAATGACCAGTAACAACCTTATAATAATCATCTCCTAATTTTTTGTATCTCTCAATATCCCGGCTGCTGTCTAGTGCCACTTCAATGTCACAATGACCCACTTCCTTGCACCGTGGGTCATGGCATGACTCGCGTAGTGGTTTCCCTATTCCTATCCATATGGCTCTGCTGGCTCTGTTCTGCACGTAAATAATTCCGTCCCGGACCACCATCACTGGCATTGGTAATGCCTCAATTAGTTGCCCCCAAAACTTTAATCGAGCGTCGGCCTTGATAAATGAGGCTGATACTGTAGATAGGGTTTGCACAACGTCATCAACTGCCATGTAGTCGGATGGGATTGACACCACTGTAGGTGGTTTTGTCCTGACCTGTTTGGGCGGATTGACTATGGCAATGATATCATCCTCGGTCATCCCTAAAGCTGAACATACTTTCTCTAGGGACTCATCGCTGGGAAAATCTTCAGTGTTGGGTGAAAACCATCTCGACACGGTAACCGCCGACACCCCAACCAAATTGGCAAAATTCACCTGATTCAGTTCCATTTCCGCCATCTTCTTTTTTAATCCCTTCAAAAAATCCAGCCTGTCTTCCTTTCTCATATCTCCCCCTCCCAGAGGCCCCCTTTGGTTTCATTGGATTAAATAAAATCTGGACCAATATATACCACATCCGGCCAGTGTCAACTGGTTATAATTAAACAGTACGGGTTAATATTATTAAAGTCAAATGATTTTTTATGCTAGAAACATTATTAGTTATTACGATATTTTACACAACGGCATTAAAGTGAATCTTAAAGTGACTTGGAATTATTGCAAAAAAGTGTTGCGGCGATTAACGAGTGGTGCTAATGTGCGAAACATTAAAGCGTGTTGCTTGATAATTAGTTTAACAATGGGGGGTATATGACGTACAAAAATTTCGCAGAGAAGCATGGTATCACGCCTCAATGGCTGTGCCAGATTTTCAAGGGTGAGAGGCCATCCGATGACCTTGCGCGTAGGATGGCTGAGACTGTCGGCAGATCGTACAAGGTCTTCCTTGGGCCAAAAGAGAAGCGGCGCAAAGCGGTTGCTCAGTACATCCGCAACAACTAGGAGGGCACCATGAACGATGTCATCGGAAGCATCAAGGAGTGCGAGCTTTACATCAAGTCGTCCTATCCGACACTCAGGAAGTTCATGGAGGACGGAGGGCTGCCGTACACCAAATTAGGCCCAAGGTCGTACAAGTTCAGCAAGGCCGCAATCTCTGCATGGCTTAACGAACGCAATGCCAACCGGGACTATTCGGAGATCAACGTAGCCGACCTCGACGCGGGTCGTAAATCAGCAGAAAAACTTCGGAGGGCATAATGATCAAATTCAACGACAGATTTTCAGCAGAACGGGACACCTACGGCTGGACACTAACCGAGAAGAAGGCCGGTGCGAACAAGGACGGAGAGAGGGTCATCCGCGAGAGTCAGACCTACTACACAGGGCTTGAGGGAGTATGCAACGCGATTATAGACAGGTCGCTTGGGGTGTGTGAAACCCTCCCCGAAGTTCTGGCAGCGCTGAAGGATGTCAACAAGTTCATCACCAGTCCGAAAGCCGGGGCGATTGCTACGCTGGCTGAGCGGGAGAGCGAAGATGAATCTTAGAGCATTCGCCATTTACCTGACCATCCTGGCATGTCTCGCAATCTGCATCCCCGCAGCAATGGTGCAGTTAGCCAACCATCTGCCACCAACCCAAACCGAATTAGCATTAGGAGAGTGAAATGACCGACGTAATAGTAAAAGGTTTCAAGGCAACCGACAAGAACATGCAATGCCGTGGGTTCCAATTTGAGTTGGGTGTATGGCACAAACACAATGGCGAAATCGCAATGTGTGAAAGCGGGTTCCATTTCTGCGAGTATCCCTCCGGCCCGTGGTCGTTTTACAGCAACGAAGGTACGCGGATTTTCAAGGTTGAGGCGCGGGGGGTAATAAAGGGCGAAGGACCAGGCGCAGACTTGAAGCATGTTGCTATGGAAATTCGCCTTATCGAAGAGATTTTATTCACCGGCGGCAGGAACACCGGCGACAGGAACACCGGCTACGGGAACACCGGCGACAGGAACACCGGCTACGGGAACACCGGCAACAGGAACACCGGCAACGGGAACACCGGCAACTGGAACACCGGCAACGGGAACACCGGCGACTGGAACACCGGCAACGGGAACACCGGCTACGGGAACACCGGCAACAGGAACACCGGCAACGGGAACACCGGCAACAGGAACACCGGCAACTGGAACACCGGCAACGGGAACACCGGCGACTGGAACACCGGCAACGGGAACACCGGCTACGGGAACACCGGCTACGGGAACGCAACTGACAAGTGTCCGGGGTATTTGTCCTGTAAAAAACAACCTATCATTATTTTCGACAAAAAAGTCAAGGACGGGGTTGAGATAGATTGGTCGCTAGTACATCGGTTGTCTGATCTGATGATGAGCGATGAGTCTATAGATTGCTCGCCATTTTTATCAATCCCCAACTCGTCAGAGGCGGCAATAAAAAAACTCCATAAGGCACATATCGACCGGCGTAAAGCAAATAAATAGGAGAGTGCAATGAAGAAGGCAAGGCGCAGCGATAAGAAGAGAGGTGGATTTACGAAGCATGTCCGCATTCTGATTCTGCGGACCCTTCCGAATAACACGATGTTTGAGCGTAACATCAGCAGAATCAAGGAGGTTCTGGCATGATCCCAACGAAAGTTATCAACACAACAATGGCGAACAAGGACGACGGCACGGGACGCTTAATCCTGGTGAGCACCGATGCAGGCTACTACACCGTAGCTCAACTTGCGAAGATTATCGGAGTTAGCAAAGACGGTCTGCGCGGCAGGGTCGAGCGGTTTGGGTGGCACTCGCAGCGTATTTGGGAGCCATTGCATAAAGAGTGTACCGCAGATGATTCCGGCAATGCTGAATGGCGGAAACTTGGAACTAAACCACGTGACTACAACATGAACAAGGTCACTCCGGTTGGAATCTATGATCATATCTATCACTCAGGCGGATGTGAAAACGTCCTTGGAGCATAACATGGGAATTTCAAGGTGTTCAGTTTGCAACAACGACTGGAGTGATTCATTGATGTATATCTTAACAGACGGCAGAACAGTCTGCATCCATTGCCTGGGGTTGGAAGAAGGCACGGTGAAGGTCAAGACCGACGCACAGCGCAACGCTGAACTTGTCGAGACGATCAAACGAACAATTTCCCATCTCCAGGGGGCCAACCAGTCTAACCCGAAACGAGTACCTGACAAGCCCCTGAACTGTGTTGAGAACTACGAGCGGCACTTGGAGTTAATCGACCAGTATTTGTACATCGCAATCGGGGAACTGACGAGGGCCGTACAATGCTGACGCAGGGAAGATTAAGAGAGGTGTTGGACTACAACCCTGACACTGGGGTGTTTAACTGGAAGATATCTATCGGGACTCGGGCTGAGGGGGGTGTGGCTGGTGGTGTTGATGATGGTGGGTATATCGCGATAAGGATAGATGGCAAGAATTACAAGGCCCATCGCTTGGCGATCTTATACACCGATGGGTATATGCCTGGAAACACGGTAGATCACAAAAACCGAATCAGGTCCGACAACCGGCGTATTAACCTGCGCGAGGCTACGCAGCAATGTCAAAATAGGAATTGCGGCATGAGGGGTGACAATACTTCTGGGGTAAAGGGGGTTTATTGGAACAAGGATGCTGGCAAATGGAAGGCTCGTATCGCAGTGGACCGGCAGGATAAACATCTTGGCTATTTTGAAGATATTCTCGAAGCCGCCTATCACCGTTACGCAGCGGAACAATGCCTCGGTTTTCAAGACTGCGATATTCACTCCAGTGCCAAGCAGTTTATACAAGGGGGTGGTGGAGCATTGAAGAGGGTTATCAATGGGTAAACAATCTCGGAACAAAGGGAAACGCGGCGAACGTGCGGCGAAGAACCTGCTCACCGGGCGCGACTGGACGATACTGGCCGACACGACCGCTGGACTGAGCACGGATGACCTAGTTTGCCAATCCCCGGACGGGCGGGTGGTATCGGTAGAAGTCAAGAATACAAAAATGATCAATATCCCGGCTTTCGTTTCGCAAGCTCGGACTAATGCCAAGAAAAATGCCTGGCTATTGCTGGCAAAGATTTCCCAAACCTCATCTTGGCTTGTGATGGGCAAGGGGAGAAAACCTGTAATATGGCATGAACAATCTAATGAGGTGATGGAATGAGCGAACCGATAGAGTTGAAGATTGATGCACGGTGGGAGTGGGCGGCGAGCGATAAGAACGGAACAGTCTGGTTTTATGAAGATATGCCAAGATACAAGACGGATGCTGGATATTGGTTCGTAGACAATAGGGAGTTGGAACAAGCACAGAAGATATTAACAATTCCAGACCTCGGCACCCCAGCCGATTCCCTCCACCAAATAATCAACGGAAAACTCGTAAAGTACGTCGACATCCCCTCCGACGGGGAGAAGGTGATAGTGGGTCCGGGTGGAGAACGAGCGTATTCTTGCGGGGTGCTAACTGGACTTGGTTGTTTAAAGTGCTACGCAAACGGGACGGATAAGTGGGCATCTAGCGGTGAATGGACAGGTTGGTCAGTATGGCGCAGACCAACCCAGGAAGAGTTGGAGTAGCCGATGGCCCGCACAATCACAGTACAAACACAGCAGGACATATCAATCGTCAGCAACGTCTGCGCGGCCATGCTGGACAAAGACGGCAAACTATCTGTCACGGTCAAGAAGTATGACGAGACGCTATCCGATAAACAGCGACGGATTTATTTCACATGGGTCGGCATCATCGGCGGGGAACTGGGATATACGAAGGACGAGCAGCACCTGATACTCAAGGAGCGGTTTCTCCTGAACATCTTCCTTGGGGACTTCGACAACCACAATCATTACACCCTCATGGACGGCTGGAAAAACTTGCTGATCGTCAAAGATGCGCGACCAGACCTGTACGATGGCCTATATCAATCAATCCTGGCAAGTGTGTCGATAATGGATGCCAGCATCACCAACATGCGCGAGTACCTGAACGAGATTGACAACCTGCCTCAGGGGTTGGGAATAGTTCTGCCCAAGGCCGAAGACGCATACTACGAAGCAATGGGGATCAAGGGGGGGATGAAATGCGGAAAGTAATGGTGATGAAGAAGAAATTTGATACCGCCCATATTCATTTTAAGTGGGTAGACGACTATGAAGGATTGTTCCACTGTTGGGGTGTTAATTACGAAGAGCTTGAATCAGGTCCTGGTAATTACACTGTTGCTGTCGTTGAGAAAAGCGATGGGACAATAACAACTGAACCGCCATGGTATATCAGATTTTTGAGTGGGGAGGTTTAGCGATGACAGACGCAGACGAACTGGAATACCTGTTACGAAGGCGCGGAGCAATGCAAACAACCCTACTCGACTACCTCTACGCGCCCAGAACCAATAATTACAACGTGTCCGAGGCCGAAACCCTCCGCGAAAACATTGCCGTCATCGACAGGCTGATTTTAGCACTCCGAGAGAAGATAGATGGATGAAGAGAGAGGGGAGAGACAAATGACAGACGCAGACGATTTGAAATATCTGCTGGATAAACGAGCAGCAATATACACCACACTTAAAAACATACTCTGCGAGCCACAGGGCAATTCCTACTATGTCCGCCTCGCAAACACATTGCGTAATGAACTTTACGCAGCCGACCGGGGAATTGCAGTACTCAGGGGGAAGATAGATGAATGAGCGCAAGTTCGACGATGAAGTTGAGCGTAGGCGGTGGGCGCACTTCTGGCGTAATTACTACCGAGTGCAGGCATTGCCCCACGTAACGCTGGAAGAGACGCTACAGCATATCAGGACGGCGTTCAAGGGGCATGTGGGAAAGGGGGCAAGCTGGAACGATATGCCGTACAAGAATTACAGGACATATCGGCTGGTCAATCCGGGCTTTGGGATGCCCACGGAGCAAATATGGTAACGGAAAAGCAATATCTAAACGCTGTAGCATCGCTAGGTTGCATGGTCTGCGGCGGGCCGGCTGAGATCCACCATATCCGGCAATTCGCGGGAATGGCGCAACGGGCGAGTAACTGGCTAGTAGTTCCGCTCTGCCCTGAGCATCACCGAACCGGCCGAAATTCAATCCACAATAACACGATGAACGAAGGGGCATATCTCGCCCAAACTATTGAGAAGGTGGTCAACTTACTGGCCCGGAGGAAATGATGGATCTACTTGATGACCTGTTGCTCGATGTGGAGCCAGCCGAAGAGCAATGCCTCGGCACAGTCTATCGAGCAAGTGTGTCGTTTTATCTTACCGCAAGAGGCTTTGCCCAAACAGTAAAGTTGAACAAACTTAAAAAGTTGTCCTGCCCAGGCTGTAAATATTGCGGGTGGGAAAATGATACCCTCTCTGAAGTAAATAAGGACTGGCCGATATTGGGTATGGATAAAGTTGAAGACCAGAAACTGTACACCCTTGGAATGTGCAATGTAACAACGGATTGGGAATCTGGGATAGTAGACGGATGGGATTTAGAACTGGTTGAGTATGTGCCAGATGATAACAATGGAGAGAAATAATGTTCAAACCAGCAAAGAAAGAGAAGTTAAAATGTCGCCTCGCAATCGAAGGACCGAGCGGCAGCGGTAAATCACTATCATCCCTGCTCATCGCACGGGGGCTGGTCGGAGAAGAGGGGAAGATCGCTTTGATTGACACGGAGAAGGACAGCGGAAAGTTATACTCAGATATAACCCCATTCGACCATGCCGCGCTCGATGAGCCGTACACCCCGGAGCGATACATTGCGCTGATTCAGATGGCAGAGAGGGGCGGGTACGACTGCATCATCATCGACAGCATGAGCCATGAGTGGGTTGGAACAGGCGGTATTCTTGAGATACACGATAAGATGCCGGGAAATAGCTGGATCAACTGGGGGAAGTGTAATCCTCGCCACGAAGCATTCCTGAACGCCATGCTTAAATCTCCCTGCCACATCATCGCAACCATGCGGAGCAAGCAATCCTACACGCAGGAGGCAGACGGCAACGGTAAGCAGCAGGTCAAAAAGCTCGGCATGGCCCCACAGCAACGTGATGGAATTGAATATGAGATGACTGCTGTACTCAAAATGGACGTATCGCATCAGGCCGAAGGTGACAAGGACCGCACCGGATTGTTCCCTGTCGGACAGTGGTTCACTCCATCGGTTGACACTGGAAAAGCACTTGGCGCATTTTTGGACGCAGGAGTGGCCCCAGAGACGAAAGCGGATGAACCCAAGCCACCCTACCCGAATCCACAGAACGACGCGCCAGGTGGCATTGTAGGCCCTGGAAATGGCAATTCCGACATGGCCCCTGTTACATCCGAACAGCTTGACGTGTTAGAGTCCGAAATGAGGGCAAGGGGGGTCATCCTCGAAAAGTTTATGGAGTACGTCGAGAAGGTAGCGGCAGTCGGCGCGTTGAGTGAAATTCCTCAAGGCAAACTTCCTACTATCATGGCGGCTGTCATGCAAAAACCACTGGTCAAGGCATGAAGATAATCAACGTCGATCAGGGATCACCTGAATGGATGTCGTATAGGGCCGGTCTTCCGACGGCAAGCAAGTTTTCCGAGATAGTCACAACCAAGGGGGAGCCAAGCAAGAGCCGGACTAAATATCTCTACCAACTGGCAGGGGAGAAGATCACCGGCAGCAAGGAAGAATCATACCAGTCAGCGGCGATGTCACGCGGAATCGAAATGGAGGCAGAGGCAAGGCTTCTCTTCTGTATGTTGCATGACGCAGAAGTTCAGGAGGTCGGACTGTGCATTGAGGATAATGGACGATGGGGGTGCAGTCCTGACGGGTTGATTGGTGACAACGGCGGGATTGAGATCAAATGCCCTCAGTTGGCTACTCAGGTTGACTATCTCCTAACCGGGAAAATTCCATCGACATATTATCAGCAGGTTCAGGGCAGCATGTTCGTCACTGGGCGCGAATACTGGTGGTTTGTCTCCTACTATCCAAGCATGAAACCGCTGATGATCAAGGCCGAACCTGATGCCAAGTTCCACGCTGCGTTAAAAGCTGAACTGGTGAGGTTTTCAGAGGAACTTGGAACCATCGTCACGAAACTGCAAGAGGTGTCGTGATGACTATCGCAATGCCGGGGACCGTAGCAACTGGGCGCAAGGCGGCGAATGCGGAGCGGGTCAAGCGGGCGAAGGTGGCGCTGGCGGCGTGGATACCGAAGGGCACGGATGGGTTCAGCCTGAACACCCTCGATACCGATGTTCTGGGGTTGATGGTAGACCTGCTGCACTTCGCCCACAAGTCCAAGCAGGATGTCAAGGAGTTGCTCGACCTGTCTAAGACTAACTTTGATATGGAGTTGGGGGAGGTGAAGGTATGAAAAAAGTGGTGGACAAGAACGGAGTTGAGATTGTTGCAGGACAATTGGTACGTGTGCATCAGGACGATGGGGTGGGCACAGCCAAAGTGGTTGAGGTATTAAGGGAGAATCCCACGGTGCTTGAACCTGGGTTCTGGGTTGATATTGATGGGGGTGATGGCGTTGAGGGTATGATGTCCTATATCCTTGAGGTAATACCTGCTGAGGTGGAGCCATGATAGTGACGTACAGGGTTGTCAGGGAATGGCTATGCCCCGCATGTGGAAGCCTGAACAGTACGTTTGAAAGTGATGTGGAAGAGGATGGATGCGCGGTGTGTTGGAAATGCGTTACTGAATTTGAAAACTTTGAAGAAGAGGTGGAATAATGTTCAATCAATTTACTGGCATAGGCAATTTAGCGGCGGACCCTGAATCACGATCAACCGCCAGCGGCACACAGGTAGCAAATTTCACCGTCTGCTGCGATTCAGGCTACGGGGATAAGAAGGTCACGGAGTTTGTGCGGTGCGTGGCCTGGGCCAAGACTGCGGAACTGGCTGTATCGTATCTCCACAAGGGGAGCAAGGTGCTGATTCAGGGCGAGATGAATACCCGGAAGTGGACGGACAACAACGGGGTGGATCGTTACTCGACGGAAATTACAGTGCGGGAACTGAAGTTTCTCAGTCCCAAGTCCGAGCAGCAGGAGCAGAATACCTTCCCCGATCCTCCTAGCGGAAACGATACTGGCGAGGATGTGCCCTTTTGATTTATCTGTTAATATCAACTATTTAGGTGTATAATGGTCGTCTATCACGTTTGCAGCAGCAACAAACTCCGCAAGTACGTTGAGGCTGGCGGTATCAGTCCCCCGGTCAGAGCGTGGGAGAATGTCGAGCAGGCCGAGCGGTTTTCCAAGAGCACTGGGCGGCGGATAATTCTCAGGCTGAAGTTCCCCAATGACGCTCAGAAACTCGCCGGTCATTTTGGGCAGGCCAGGGTGTTACATCAAAAATTACCGTTGGGGTCGTTTTGATCGCCTAACCTGCCGCTACATTCAAACCGATTTCCCGCCGACCGTCGAACAACTGATTGCAGTCGGCGGCTGGGAAATCGGCGGGGGACAATGGGTTGGGGGTGGGGGATGAGCGAGGTACAATATATAGCGGTGTGTAGGCGAAAAGGTGTTGCGTGTGTTAGGAAAATTTGGTATAATATAGGCGCAACCAAAAATGGAGGGATGGCCCCCTTCGTTGACCTATCCGGTTGCGTCCTATAAACCCACGGGTATCAGAAATGAACAAAAAATTGTTCCAAAAGAATGGCTTCTCACCAGGGGCCGGTAAGCAAGGAAGAGGCGGTCTAGCCTCCGTGGGTGCTTATCCTGGTGGGAAGTCATTTTTTTGTTTGGAGGGGCAATGGCTAAGAGAAAGGCGTTATCAAAAAAGGTGAGATTTGAGGTCTTTAAGCGTGATGGGTTTAGGTGTGCGTATTGCGGCAGCAGTCCTCCGAAGGTGATCCTTGAGGTTGACCACTTGATACCAGTCTCTGCCGGGGGAGACAATGACGACAAAAACCTGATAACGTCTTGTTTTGACTGCAACCGGGGGAATGGTGCGGTGCAGTTATCTTCAGTAACCCCATCAATGGCAGACAATCTAAAGCAATTAAAGGAGAAAGAAGCACAGATCAAGGGTTATCGGGACTTTCTCAAGAAAATAAAGGAAAGAGAATCGGCTGATGTTGAAGCTGTAGCAAAGATATACAGGGACTCATTTCCGGGATGGATACTGTCGGATGGTTTCAAAAAAAGAAGTTTGAAAAAGTTTTTGGAATTACTGCCGCTAGATGAGGTGGAAGATGCGATGGACCTTGCAATCAGCAGAATGGACGACAAGGACGACGCAATAAAATACTTCTGTGGTATCTGTTGGAGATCAATCAAAAATGAACACTGATATCCGCATTTCCACCAACCTAGTAAAACACCACAAAATCAAGCGGCTCATCCGTCAAACTGGGTACGAGGGGTTTTACAGCCTCATCTGCCTGTGGACCTACGTTTCGTTAACGGCCGTTAACGGCCGCCTGACGAACATGGACGCGTTAGACATTTGCCTTGCAGCGGAATGGGCTGGTGACGACTGCGAGGGGTTCGTGAAGGTGCTTGCCGACCTCCGATTGATCGAAAAAGACGGTGATGATTACGTGATTCACGACTGGCAGCAGCATAACCCGTGGGCCAGTGATGCCAAGAATAGGGGAGACAAGGCCAGGTTTAGCCGGATGGCTCAGACACATAATGCCCTGTATTTAGAGCTAAAAAGCAAGGGATATGTGGCTATCACGGCGGAAGAGTACGGGGCACTAATTAACGACGTTCAACGGTCGTTAACGATTGGCCAACGAAACGCAAGCGACGCGCTGGCTCCTTCTCCTTCTCCTTCTCCTTCTCCTTCCATCCTACCTACCAAGGAAGAATTTGTTATAGGGGATGGGGTTGTTCCCTCTGGTGGGGAGGGGTGGATCAACACAGCAACCGGGGAAGTAGTTGAAACCCCGTTCGGGTGATTCTATGTGCATACTGCGTGATTATCAGAATACAGCCGTTTCCTCAGCCCGTGAATCAATCGTGTCTGGCCATAAGCGGCCCTTGATCGTCCTTCCCACCGGCAGTGGCAAGAGTTTAATCTACGGAGAGATAATCAACCTGGCGGTAAGTAAGGGTAAAACCTGCCTGTTCCTGGTGCATCGGCGGAACCTCGTAAGGCAATTCGCTGAAACCCTGGATAAGCATTTCGGCATCACGGCAGGGGTGATAATGGCAGGGGAAGAGTTTATCCAAGGGAATCAGGTCTATGTCTCCACTGTCCAGACCTACCATCGCCGGATGCAGCTTGACGAGTTGCAATACAACCATTTCTTCATTGATGCCGATATCGTTCTCACCGACGAAAGTCATACCTCAATATCCAAGCGATATCAGGATATTTACAGCGCCTATCAGGACAAGGTGATCATCGGAACCACTGCCACTCCGGTACGTGCTGACGGCAGAGGGCTGGGCGAGATATACGACGACCTTATCAGTATTATTGATGTAGGCGAATTAACTGAGAAAGGCTATCTCTGCCCTGTCAAATATTACGCTCCGACTGAGATAGATTTGTCGAAAATCAAGTTGGAGATGGGCGATTACGACAAGAAGGCTATTGGCGCAAAGATGGACAAACCCAAACTGGTTGGGGATGTCGTGCAGAACTGGCTGAAACTGGCAGAGAACCGGAAGACCATCGTTTTTGCGGTCAACGTCAAGCATTCCATCCATTTACGAGACGAGTTTATCAGGGCAGGAATCCCCGCAATGCACTTGGATGCAAAGAGCGGAGACGACGAAAGGGAGTACGCGTTCAAGGAAATGGATGAGGGCCGGATCAAGGTTATCTGTAATGTCGCCTTGTATATCGAGGGCATGGATGTGCCTGATATCTCCTGTGTTGTCATGGCAAGGCCGACAAAGAGCCTGGGCCTGTTCAGGCAGTGCGTAGGCCGTGGGTTGCGTCCTTCTCCTGGCAAAGAGAACCTTATCCTGCTGGACTTTGCCGGGGTGATATCTGAACACGGGTACATTACCGACCCTGTTGAATGGTTTCTTGATGGGAATGAGAAGGCATGGAAGAAGAAGGAGCGGGAGAAGAAAGACAAACAGCCTATGAAGTGCCCGACTTGTCACGCAATCTTTGAGGCAACTACACATTGTCCTGACTGCGGAAGCGAGATGAAGAAATTCGGCAGGAAGGTCGAGGCAGTTGATGGGGAACTGGTTGAGCATAAAGGAAAAAAGTCGTTTTCTCCTGCTGAAAAGAGGCGATGGTTCGGGATGTTTGAATGGTATCGACGGCAGAAAGGGTACAAGTCGGGATGGACGGCATGGAGTTACAAGGACAAAACAGGCGTATGGCCGAGGGGAATGGATAGCGTTTCACCGATTGAACCTGACGAGACTTTCTTTAACTGGATAAAATACACGAATATCAGAAAAGCAAAATCCAAAGGAACAACATGAATATAGAACAAGTAAAAGAGTCCGCAATCGGGAGATGGCCGGGGATTTATGCCTCTCTTGGGATTGAGGTTGGTGACGGACGGCATACAGCATGTCCAGTCTGCGGGACCGACAAAAAGCATTTCCGGTTCGATGACAAGGCCGGGGCGGGAACCTGGATATGTACCTGCGGGGCCGGGGATGGATGGGAGTTGGTTCAAAAGGTACTCGGGTGCAACTTCATGGAAGCGATTGAACAGGTTTCCCCGCTTGTCGGTGCAATACCCATATCGGCAAAAACCAAAGAGAACACGATAACTCCTGAGAAATTGAGGGAGATTTTCACCTCGTCCATGCCGATTCAGACGACAGACCCGGCGTACAAGTATTTGACCAAGCGGGGGTTGAGTAAGATACCTGGGGTATTGCGCTATCATCCGGCCTGTTGGGAATCAGAGACAAAGCAGAACCAGAAAGCCATGCTTGCCGTGTTCACCGGGGCCGATGGCGTGGCGGTGACGATGCACAGGACATACATCGACGCTGCCGGGGATAAGTTGCGGCTGGAAAGTCCCAAGAAAATTCTCCCGGCGATAAAGAAAATGACAGGAGGGGCGGTGCGGTTGTACGAACAGACCGAAATGCTTGGAGTTGCTGAAGGGATTGAAACGGCAATCGCGGCATCCGAGATGATCGGCATTCCGGTATGGGCTGCGCTCAGTTCTTCCCTCTTGGAAGGGTTTGAGCCACCTATCGGAGTCAAGACATTGGCGATAATCGGGGATAACGACACGAATTACGCGGGCCAGAAGGCGGCATACTCCTTGGCGCACAAGCTGTCAGTTCGTGGCGGAATTGCTGTCACGGTGTATCTCCCTGAGAAACCTGGGCAGGATTGGAACGATGTTTTGGTGGAAGAAAACAATCGCGTAAAATTGGAGGTATAAGATGTACTACATAATCACGAACAACCAAGCAATATTCTTCAATAACCGCGAGGCAGCGGAGGATTTTCAGGAGACTAATTACTACCTCTGCACCGGCGATGTTCGGCGTGTACCTACAGGGGCAGAGTATTACTCAATCTCCGATTTAAGCGGGATGGCCAGGGCAATCTTCTACGACGAAAGCGCCGAAGAGGGAAGAAAAATAGAGGTAGAGGCATGATCACACAGGAAAGATTAAAAGAGGTTTTGGATTATGACCAAGACACTGGGAAATTTAGGCGGAGGACTAGCGGGCCAGGAAGGTCGAATGGATTTGAGGCAGGTTGTATTAACCCTGAAGGATATCGTCAGATCAGTATAGGCGGCAGGTCATACAAAGCACATCGCCTCGCCATACTCTACACCGATGGATATATGCCGGAAAATCAAATTGACCATATCAACCGGGACAGGGCCGACAATCGCCGGGTTAATCTCAGGGAGGCATCACACCAATGCCAGGCGAGGAATAGTAAGATGAGGATGGATAACACCTCTGGGATAAAGGGGGTGTATTGGCACAAAATAGCAGGAAAGTGGCAAGTCCAGATAGCGGTCGAAAGGCATGAGAATAGCCTCGGGTATTATGATGACATTTTAGAAGCCGCCTACACACGATATGCAGCCGAGCAGTGCTTAGGCTTCCAGGATTGTGAGATCACCTCATCCGCAAAACAGTACATCGACTCTGTCAAGGAGGTGTAGCGATGGCATATTACTCAAATAGTTCAGAGGGCTACGTATTTGACGAGCAATGCAGCGAGTGCATCCATACTGACGAAGAGGCGATGTGTCCTGTTGCGTATATCCAAATGACCTACAACTATGACCAGCACGGCAAGGGCCAGGAAAAGTTGAAGGAAATCATGGATATCCTGGTGGACAACAAGAAAGGCTGCATGGTCAAACCGTGGATAGACAAGCTGCGGGGCAAGGTCAAGCCAAAGTGTCTGAAGAAAAAACTGGTGTTTGGCGATGACGAGCAGATTGAGGCGATTCGGCAACTGGACTTGCTCAGTTAGGCAATCCCCGCAAATAACCACCATATGCGGTGTTTACAGTTGCACGATCATACAAAATGTGGTAGAGTCGTGGATGATGGATGGAGTAGAACATTAACTCATTGATGGAGGGTGAAATGAAATTTGCAATCGGTATTTTATTGATGTTCGCTGGTGCTTGTCTGGGCGCTTACGTTGGTGTTTGGGTATGTTTCATAGGCGGTATTGTTGATGTGGTTACTGAGATACGAGCGGTTGACTTGTCGGCAATGAATGTGGCTATCGGGATTGCCAAGGTGTTTTTTGCTGGTGTAGCCGGGTGGCTGTCGGCAATTGGATTGATTCTCCCAGGGTATGTGATGGTTCAAAGCTCATAATGTACTACGAGATGATCCAGAACAAGCCCCACTTCACCCGCGCCAAGCGAGGCACCAAAGTACCAGATGGCAAGACTCATTACTCCATAGCCTACCGATTCCCGGATGTGGCTGAGATTGCATGGCATACTCAGGGGTGGCCTAGGTTGGGGCATATCATAAAACCTATAGAGGTGACAAAATGAAAGAGCAAGCGACAGAGTTGGAGTATTTGCGATGGTTCGTAATTAATGCCGATTTCGGTCCTTCTCATGGTGATGTGGTTTATTACATGAACCGGGATTTTATGAACGAAACCGGCAAGGAACTCCCAGAAGGATGGGGTGAAGATGAGGAATAACCTGCCATGAGAACGTACATCCTAGCACTCAAATACTGGCTACAGGGCGATACGTGGGATGAGGCTGTGGCTTATGCCAAGGTTATAACTCGGAGGTGGTGATGGGAATATCAAGAGAGGCGTGGATAATCGTAGGATTGCGGGCGGACGAACTGTCAGGGTTTGATTCGGGCGAGGTTGATGGGATGGACATTGACGGTGATGTGTTTACGCTGTGCGACCCTGAATACGACAACAGCGATGACCGCATAGATGGATTCGCGTACAAGGAGGCTGACCCATTCGCTGAGTTTACGTGGGATGAGGTAGAGGTGCAGAAACTCAGGGATAAGTTCAAGGAGGTCACGGGGCATGATGCGAAGGTGTATCTCTCAATGTGGGTGTGCTGATGGCAGAGATACCGCATGAGGATTGCAAGCGAGGCCGGTTTCAGTTCGACAGCGAGAATTGGTATATGACCATAGCCGAAACCTCCATCCAAGCGCATTTCCCGGCTGAGGGCAGTTATGAAAATAAGGATATCAAGGCACTGGTCAACGCATTGTTTCGCATGATGACTAAGGTCAGGTGTGGGGAGGTGCTAACGTGGTCAGAGATTGCTGAGAGGCTTACGCGCTCGGGTGTTGGGCACCACTGTATTACGGACGCAATTGCCAAGTCGATTAGGGATTGCACGAAGGAGGGATGATGCTCACAGAGAAACAGACCGAAGCCGTGAAAGCCTATGAAGCATCCAATCACAACGAGCACGAAGCGGCTCGGACCATCGGCATTGATGCCAAGTCGTTGCGGGGTAGGCTGTGGGGTGCCGCAAAGGCAGGATGGCCGGTAGAGCCGAATCGCTTTGTAGAGCAGGCCCCAGTTGGGTTTGGCCTCACCAAATCCACCTTGCAAATCAACGGAGACGGCGATGTGGTGCAGCGGTGGGATCGCGTGTCACCAATCCTGTCAGAGATTACGCAAGAGTATTTCAACCAGCGGATACCTGCTGCGCCGGTCCAGGTTGCCCCCACTGATACAAACTCTGCTCTGCTGCTGGAATGGCTAATCCCTGACCATCATCTCGGGCTGCTGGCATGGGCTGCGGAGACTGGCGCAAGTTATGACCTCAAGATTGCAAAGACGCTGATGGTCAACGCGGCAAGGGCGATATTCTCACACTGCGGTCCGGTTGAAGAGGCGGTTATATTCGGCGGAGGTGATAATCTCCATTCTGACAATCGCAGCAACCGGACGGAGAAATCAGGCCATATCCTCGACGTAGACAGCCGGTACACCAAGACGGCATGGATAGGCTATGAGACATGGACAACGGCGATTGATATAGCTCTCCAGCAGGCCAAAACGGTGCGTGTGGTGATCGTATCAGGCAACCATGACCCTATGAGCGCAATACACCTGTGCATGGTCCTGGCAGCGCATTATCGCAACGAGACACGGGTTGTGGTGGACACGTCCCCGGCGAAACATAAGTTCTATCGCTGGGGCCGGAATTTCTTCATGGCCTCGCACGGCGATACCGGATCGAAGCGCCTTGCATCCTACATGATGAACCACATTATCAGGAACAACCTGACCGGCATCGAGCGGATGTATGTCAGGGCGGGGCATCTCCACAAGAGGGGACGCACTACCCCGGCAGGGCTGACTGAAGAGGATGGGGTGATTGTTGAGTTATTCCCTACTCTTGCCCCGGCTGACGCTTGGGCGGCTGAAGAGGCGTATAGCAACGTGCGGGCTACTGTTGCGAACCTATGGCATCGGGAATGGGGGCAACGGTCAAGGATTGAACTGGGCATAAAGGAGTTGATGAGTGAGCAATAGGAATACCAAACTCAAGCAATTCTCCCAGATCCCCCAGCCTAAACCTCCGAAGCGAGATCGCCCGTGGATTGTTGAAGAAAGGTTTACCGACGAATATGTGGGAGAGATGAGCAGTTGGAATTGTTGCCCAGATTGGGTCAACGACGAATGGCGGGTGCGTGGCAGCTATTTGGATGAGTCGATTGCTGGTGCTGCGGCTGAACAATTTGGCAAGCAAATTACCGGAGGCCACATGGAATACCGTGTGCGGCACAGGGAGGATGGGGATGAGTGTTTGCATGAAGAATGACAGGCTTGACGATTTGATGGGTTGTCTGAATTTGGAGTGGGACAAGGCCAACGAGTTTAACCTAACCGAAACTCAGCGCATGATAGTTGAGGAATGCGACCGGATAAAGGTCATGCTACTTCAGAAGAACCGCAAGTACGGTGACAGTGCGATCCATCCGGTACGATGCTTCAGCAGGGCCAGTCCTATTGAGCAAATCAATATCAGGCTCGATGACAAAATTTCCCGGCTGATGTCAGGGCAGGAAGATGAGGACGAGGATGTGGAGGATGATTTGATGGGGTATCTGGTGCTCAAACGGGTGGCGTTGCGATGTGCCAAGGAGAGATGATATGACACTCTGGACCATAGGGATTTTGTTTACGTGGGGATTATGCCTGGTGGATGAGACAGATGATGCCCCCTGGTATCAGGAGGTGGGAGCGGCATTGATGATCGCTGCACTGTGGCCTCTATGCCTTGGCGTTGTCCTGGGGCATAAACTGAAGGGCGAACCGGATGATTGAACTAGCCTGTCATTACTGCCATGCAACCGTAGCCGTAATAGCCAAGGGGAAGCGCGACAAAAACGCGGTGCATCTCTGCGGGGAGTGCGCTCGGCAGCGGGTGGGGATTGAGAAGGGGACGGCTGAGGTGCGGTCCTGTGGGGTGGTTGATGATCTATTCAAGATGATGGGGATGCGGAAATGATGGACACATGCGGATGCGGTAAACCGGCTAGATATGTGGAAAAGGCAGATGGGGAGTTTATTGGGTCGTGTAATAAATACAGAAGGTGTCCATCGTGTCAAGACCTTGAAAAAAAGATAGGGGTGTTGACTGCGGCATTAAATGAGTATCGGCAGGCGATGGAATTAACCCGGCAGTACGTGGGGTATATGACTCTCCCGGCGATTGAGGGGTGGAGTTGGTACGATGCCGACCAAAAAGCGAAGGAGGCGTTGGCAGAATGATAGCAATCATAAACAAAGGCGGACCAGCAGGCGGCGTATGCACATACACAGTGGGGATTAACCGGGATGTTGTTACGGAGTTCCAGCACGACAGGCGCAAGGGGCTGGCACGGTGTTTGCGGGATGCTGCTCGGGCTGTGGATCTGGTAGAGGCGAGGAAGAAATACAAGGGTGATGATCCGTGGATTCTCCAGGCTGTCAGCATACGCGATAGCCTGGATTGGTGACTTGCCGCCTTCCGGGATGGTCAGCGGCAATGGGGTGGCAGGGTTATATTTCAATATCAGACAGAGGTTCCTCGACGCAGTAGAAGTAATTATTTTGATACTGCCCGTTTCCGCTGTCTCCCCATGTTTTCTCTTTCCAGTCAAGGCGGCAATTGACAATCTTCTCGGCAAGTTCTGTGGGTAAATTCCGGTTAAATGCTCCATCTGCGTAGTCGATAACGTCCCGGACCATCCCGGCTTTGTCTTCGGGTACATATTCGCTTCGTGCTGTGTCGTAAACCGCTTCGTACAATTCCAGTGCTTTCATCACATTTCTCCTTGAGTAAGTTAATCAGCATCTCCACAGGGCGCGGGATCTTCCTACGCCCCATCTCATAGCCTTCGATGGTCCGCCTGCTTACGCCTAGTTTATCTCCTAATTCGGCGGTTGTGAGGTTGAGGGCCTTGCGGATATCTTTTATCTCTTGGGGCGTCATAATGCAATCCTCAGCATATGATGCTTTATTCTCTCATCTTGATACTTGATGGCTTCCTTGGCATTCTCTACGGTTATCTGCC